>FLOH01000974.1_pt1 | contig 48940 bp, 47 predicted proteins | sample 756751 | NCBI WGS metagenome assembly FLOH01 (sample SAMEA4026879, study PRJEB14308) | marine metagenome | biome: coastal water; material: water | depth 74 m | reverse complement strand
GTGCTTCCAGTTTTTGCAGAAATTCATCCGCCAGCGCACGGTTCTTGTCCAGGTTGACTGCAACCACTTCAAGTCCCTTGTCCTGATAGCGCGCCTGCATCTCGTTCATCCAGGGGAAAGACTGGCGGCATGGTATACACCAGGATGCCCAGAAGTCGAGATACACGACTTTACCCTGTAGTTTAGCAAGATCAAACTCGCCCTGCAGTGCTGGCAGTTTAATCAACGGTGCCTGCGTGACCGCAGCCAATGATAGCTGGCTAAACAAAAGTGCGCCTGCCAGGCAGATAATTTTTAATAATCGCATGCTAATACCCTGTTATTAGTTTTGTAGTGAATGAATGGCAGCTTATGTTAGCAGTCTTAACTAAGCCTTAAGGTTGCTAAAGCTTAAGATGCCTTAAGAAAACCTTAAGTTACGGCATGAATACTCTAGCAGCGGCTTAAGGCTTGCCATCAGAGATATGGGGAGGCAAGCTGTCAGCCAGCGCAGTGCTTATTTTAACCATCCGGTATCTATAGTGAAAATATTATTAGTGGAAGACGATGCATTGCTGGGGGAAGGTTTATTCACCGGTCTGCAACGTATGAAATATGCGGTCGACTGGATAAAGAATGGTGAAACTGCCCTAAGCTCCATGCAGCAGAATGAATACGATGCGGTGATACTGGATATTGGACTGCCGCGCATGAGTGGGCTGGAGGTTCTGAAGCAGGCTCGCAACCGCGGAAATGCCCTGCCGGTATTGATTCTGACCGCACTGGATGCGGTCAGCGATCGTGTCAACGGACTGGATGCGGGGGCGGATGACTATCTGGTCAAACCGTTTGAATTTACTGAGCTGTGCGCGCGCCTGCGTGCCCTGACCCGCCGCACACGCGGGATCAGTGAGCAGAAAATCTGTTTCAAAAACATTGAAATTGATCCGGCGGCGCATAACGTTACTCTGGATGGGCAGGCAATAGAATTATCCAGACGTGAGTTTGCGCTGCTGGAAGAGCTGGTTTCCAGTGCTGGTCGGGTGCTATCGAAAAACTATCTGGAGCAGAAACTGTACAGCTGGGGCGATGAGATTGGCAGTAATACGATCGAGGTACATGTCCATCATCTGCGTAAAAAGTTTGGTGCTGAACTAATCAAAACCTTGCGTGGCGTCGGTTATATCGTGCCCAAATAATGCCCATGTCGATCCGTTATCATCTGATCATCCGTCTGTTTATCGCGTCATTGCTGCTGGTCGGGGCTGCCGCACTGGTTGGTTATAAGGATCTGCAGTACGAATCACGCGAACTGTTTGATGGCCAGTTAGCGCGCTCTGCACGACTCATTCTGAGTATGCTTCAGGCCGATGTGGAGCAGAATAATTTCTCCAGTATCCAGCAGTTTCTGAACCAGAATCAGCTGGCTTCCCCGCTAACAGAGGCTGGCAGTGGCATTGAAGAGCTGGAATCCGGGCATGTTTATGAAACCAAGCTGGGATTTCAGGTATGGGATCATCTGGGCAATCTAATCCTGAAATCTTCGAATGTACCGATTGACCCCATCAGTGAGCTCGCGAATGGCTATAGCGATCGCCATTTTATGCAGCATGACTGGCGTGTTTTCAGTCTGACCAGTCAGGATACGCGCTACCGCTGTATCGCCGCCGAACGCATCGACGTTAGAAACGATCTGATCGGCAAGATCAGCTCTGATCTGCTGACGCTGTTTTTGCTGCTGATCCCGGTACTGTTACTGACGATGTGGATTGCGATCCGACAGGGCCTGAGTTCGCTGCAGAATCTGGCCGCGCAGATTCAGCATCTGGGAGTGGATAAGCTGGATTCCCTGTCTCAGCAAAATGCGCCCGCCGAAATTATCACCATCACCGGTGCGTTGAACCAGTTATTACTGAAGCTAAAAAATGCCCTGGCGCGTGAAAAACGTATCACCTCGGATGCCGCGCATGAGCTAAGAACCCCGCTGGCGGCGGTTAAGCTGCATGCTGAACTGGCCCGCACAGCGCACAATGAGCGTGAGCGCAAAGAATCGATTGCACAGGTATTACTGGGCATAGACCGCACCACCCATCTGGTGGATCAGATTCTGGCACTGGCCAGGCTGGAGCCGGAAAGCTTCAGTCAGCAGCTCAGCCCGGTTAACCTGAGCCGACTGGTAATCGATGAGGTCGCGATGCTGGCACCCCTGGCCTACGCTAAAAATATCGAAATATCGGTTAACGAAGGTGCGGAGCTGAGTATCCTTGCCGAAGATACCTCGTTACGCCTGATGGTTAGAAACCTGATCAATAATGCCATCATTTACACCCAGCCGGGTGGTGAAATCGAAGTCAGTGTTTCGATCCAGGGCGGGGCTCCCTGTCTGATCGTAATGGATAACGGACCGGGTATTGCTGACACCGAAAAAGAGCGTGTGATGGAGCGATTTTATCGAGTTGAAAACCATGCAGCGCCGGGTTGTGGCATCGGTTTGTCGATTGTAATGCGGGTGGTCGAGCTACTCAATGCGCGCCTGAAAATGGAAGATTCGGATAGGCATACGAAAACGGGCTTAAAAGTGATAGTTTGTTTTAAAAATATTCAGCTAGATCAAAGGGATGCATTATTAAGTTAATTGATTAAAATAGGGTTTTACTTTGCCGTGATAATAATCAATTATAAGGACTATTATAAAGAGTAGTTACGAATGAGCATTTCGCCTCCCAGTTATAAACAGAACCGACTAAAACAGTTACGCGCTTTTTGCAAAGCGGTAGAAACCAAAAGTATCTCCAAGGCCGGTGAAGAGCTGTTTCTGTCTCAACCCACCGTTTCACTGCAAATCCGGGCTCTCGAACGCGAGCTGTGTGTGCAGGTATTCGAGCGGCGTGGTCCGGTCATCAACCTGACCCCGGATGGCAAAATTCTGTATGAGTTGTCCAAGCCATTGATCAACGGCATCGATAACCTGTCGCAGAATTTTAACAGCCTGGCCGGCAATTCCGAATCGGGTGAGCTGCATATCACCGCAGGTCATACCGCCTGTATGTACCTGTTACCCAAGTATATCCATCGCTTTAAGGAAGAAAATCCGGGCGTACACGTCAAGCTTTCCAACAATACCGGTAAGGATGGGCGCGTGCTACTGAAGGCGGATAACGTTGATTTCGCGGTGGGCACCGACGCTGCCGAAGGTGACAACATGATATTCGAACCGCTGTTTGAATATGATCCGGTGTTGATTACGCCAATCGATCACCCGCTGGCCGGCAAGGAAAACGTTACCCTGAAGGATATTTCGCCCTATGGACTGATACTGCCACCCCGAGAGTTATCGACCTGGCGCAAGGTCGATCGAATCTTTTCAGAACACGATGTGCCTTATCAGGTATCGATGGAAGTCGGCGGCTGGGAAGTGATCAAGAAGTATGTCGAGGAAGGCATGGGGATTTCGATCGTCAGTTGCCTGTGCCTGACCGGCAAGGAAAATATCTATGCGATTCCGATCCCACAGTATTTCCCCACGCAGGTTTACGGAGCGGTGATTCGTAAAGGCAAATTTCTCACCCCGCAGGCACGCAGTTTTCTGGAGATCCTGTCGCACAATGATTTTGATGAAATCTGCCCGGGTAAGAAAAAATTCATTGCTCGTTGAGCTTTCCAGTATTGCGAAACTCAATATAGTGCATTAACGCTGTAAGCTTACCTGTCGGCACTAATTCCTTTAAACTACGCAACAGAACTCTTATACCAATAAAAGCCCCTGAATATTATGGGTTTATTGTGCAGAAGCACTATTCTGCATGAAATGAAGCTGGCCAGGCACTTTTGATAAAGTGCTATGCCAGATCTTTCAATCCGACAGCCGAACATACAATTACCGAGGTCCTCCATGTTAGAAGCCTATCAACAACACGTAGCAGAACGCGCCAAACAGGGTATTCCACCACTGCCGTTAAATGCAGAACAGGTTGCTGCCCTGGTCGAATTGCTCAAAGCGCCAGCTGCGGGCTCAGAACAGACTCTGGTCGAACTGATCACCGACCGCGTCCCACCCGGTGTGGATGAAGCGGCCTATGTCAAGGCAGGCTTTCTGGCGGCGCTTGCGCGCGGTGAAGCGAACTCTCCACTGATCAACAAGTCCAGAGCGGTAGAGCTGCTGGGTACCATGATGGGTGGTTACAATATTCAGCCACTGGTTGAATTACTGGATGATGCCGAGCTGGGCGCACTGGCGGCAGAACAGCTTAAATATACCCTGCTGATTTTTGATGCCTTCCATGACGTAAATGAAAAAGCCGCTGGTGGAAACCCGCATGCGAAAGCCGTGATGCAATCCTGGGCGGATGCAGACTGGTTTACGCGCAAAAACAAGGTAGGCGATGCGATTAAGCTGACCGTGTTTAAGGTGACCGGCGAAACCAATACCGATGACCTGTCACCAGCGCAGGATGCCTGGTCGCGTCCGGATATTCCGTTACACGCGCTGGCGATGCTGAAAAACCCACGCGATGGGATTCATTCGGCGAATGAACAGATTATTGAGCTAAAGAAAAAAGGTAACCCGGTAGTGTATGTCGGCGATGTGGTCGGTACCGGCTCTTCGCGTAAATCGGCCACCAACTCGGTGCTGTGGGCGACCGGCGATGATATTCCGTTTGTACCTAACAAGCGTCAGGGCGGTGTGGTGCTGGGCAGCAAGATTGCCCCGATCTTTTTTAATACGGTGGAAGATTCCGGTGCACTGCCGATCGAATGTCCGGTCGATAACCTGAACATGGGCGATGTGATTATCCTCAAGCCTTACGAAGGCAAGATTGTTGATGAAGCCGGCAAGGTAATTTCCGAATTTAGTCTGAAAACCGATGTGATTTTTGATGAAGTACAGGCCGGTGGCCGTATTCCTCTGATCATTGGGCGCTCACTCACGGAGCGGGCTCGTGAAAATCTAGGCCTGGGTGCGAGCGATGTGTTCCGTCGTCCGGTAGATCCGAGTGATAGTGGTAAAGGTTTTACCCTGGCACAGAAAATGGTCGGTAAGGCCTGTGGCGTGGCTGGTATCCGCCCCGGCACCTATTGTGAGCCTCGTATGAGTACGGTCGGTTCGCAGGATACGACCGGTCCAATGACACGGGACGAACTCAAAGAGCTGGCCTGTCTGGGCTTTTCTGCGGATCTGGTGATGCAGTCATTCTGCCATACCGCAGCCTATCCGAAACCGGTCGATATCAATACCCAGCACACGCTGCCGGATTTCATCCAGACCCGTGGCGGTGTATCGTTACGCCCTGGCGACGGTATTATCCATTCCTGGCTGAATCGCATGCTACTGCCGGATCAGGTCGGTACCGGTGGTGATTCGCATACCCGTTTTCCACTCGGGATCTCCTTCCCAGCCGGCTCGGGCCTGGTTGCCTTCGGTGCGGCACTGGGTGTTATCCCGCTGGATATGCCGGAGTCGGTGCTGGTCAAGTTCAGCGGTGAAATGCAGCCCGGTATCACCCTGCGTGATCTGGTGAATGCGATTCCCTATGCTGCGCTCAAGCGTGGCCTGCTGACGATCGAAAAGAAAGGCAAAAAGAATATCTATAACGGCCGTATCCTGGAGATTCAGGGTCTGCCGGATCTGAAGGTTGAGCAGGCCTTCGAATTATCCGACGCCTCTGCCGAGCGTTCTGCCGGTGGTTGTACGATTGCACTGTCTGAAGCTTCGGTCGCCGAATATCTGCGCTCCAATATCGTCATGCTACGCTGGATGATCGACAACGGTTATCAGGATGTGCGCACCCTCGAAAGACGTGTACGGGCGATGGAAGAATGGCTCAAAAATCCGAGCCTGCTGCGTGCTGATGAGAATGCCGAATACGCCGAAGTGATTGAAATCAATATGACTGAAATCACCGAGCCGCTGCTGGCCTGTCCGAACGACCCGGATGATGTGAAGCCGTTGTCAGAAGTGGCCGGTCGTAAGATCGATGAAGTCTTTATCGGCTCCTGCATGACCAATGTTGGACATTTCCGTGCTGCGGCCAAACTGCTGGAAATTTCCGGTGGTGTGATTCCGACTCGGCTGTGGGTGGCTCCGCCCACCAAGATGGATGAGCAGCAGTTGATGGAAGAGGGTATCTACAATATCTTTGCGGCATCCGGTGCGCGCACCGAAATGCCGGGCTGTTCGCTGTGCATGGGGAATCAGGCGCGTATTGCGGCCAACTCTACCGCAGTCTCCACCTCGACCCGTAACTTTCCGAACCGTTTAGGTCAGGGCGCCGATGTGTTTCTGTCTTCTGCTGAACTGGCTGCGGTCGCGGCGATTCTGGGCAAGCTGCCAACGGTAGCGGAATACATGGAGTATGCGGGCAAGATCAACAGCATGGCACCGGAAATCTATAAGTACCTGAACTTTGATCAACTGCCGGAATATGTGGCCTCTGCCGAACGTGGCAGAACCATGACCGTTGAAATGAGTTTCTAGCAAACCCTCTGAACCCTGAAGTCTGCAACGCTGGACTTCAGGGTTTTTTCATCTGTGTTCACACACAAACACCGCGCAACAACAAACTGCCAGTGGGCTGAATAAGCCTGTCATTTTTTTAGCAAGCAATCGACTTTTAGTCGCCGATGGTTTAGCGTTTAGCGGACTTAGTAGCTAAAAGATGAACCCATGTCCCGATACAGTAAAAAACCCCTGATCTCCGATCAAACCCGAGACGATGCGATGAAAGTCGCGCGCGCCACGCAAAAGGCAGGACAAACCAAAGAGCAGACCAGACTGATTGCCCAGGGTATTCAGAAGGGCATCGATCACTATAAAAAACAGCAAAAATCGAAAGCCCGAGAGCTCGATAAAAAGCTGAAAAATATTGCATCGAATGCCGGCGATAGCGCAACACTGCAAGAGGGCGCAACGGATACAGTTTACAAAAGCTGCCGCCTGCCCTGGTTCCTGCTGCTATTGTCCTGGGCCGGGTTTGTCTCCTATCTGATTCTGGTTGAGCAGGGACTGTGGTCTTGAACCTGCCCATTCACCCGGTGCTGGTTTCTATTTTTCTGCTGCTGTGCAGTAACGTGTTTATGACCTTTGCCTGGTATGCGCATCTGAAAGAGCTGAATCATAAGCCCTGGATCATCGCCGCGTTGGTCAGCTGGGGTATTGCCTTATTCGAATACCTGTTTCAGGTGCCGGCAAACCGGATTGGTTATAGCGTACTATCGGTTGGTCAGCTGAAGATTATTCAGGAAGTGATTACCCTTTCGGTGTTTGTTCCGTTTTCGGTTATGTATCTGAAGGAACCGCTGAAGCTGGATTATCTATGGGCAGGGCTATGCCTGGTTGGCGCGGTCTATTTCATGTTCCGAAGCAAGTTTTAGGAGCCTGCCGGAATCAACTCAGGAGAAAGTTTTAATGACTATTGTACGTGTCTTACTGCTGTGGATATTGATTGCAGTTTCAGCCGTTAATGCTGAAAAACTGATTATCGGGCCGACTGCACTGGTGGTGATACAGGAAGCCAGTATCAGTTTTAATGCACGGGTCGATACCGGAGCTGGAACGACTTCTATTCATGCCAAAAATATCCGGATTGCAAATGGTATGGTGGACTATACCATCATCAATCAGTCAGGCACTGAAGCGCGCCTGAGCTCAAGGGTCGTGCGTGAAGGGGTGGTTAAAAACGCCGAAGTGCGCGAGACAAGAGTCTTTGTTTATCTGAATATTCAGCATCAGGGCCAGACTCGGCAAACACTGGTGAACCTGAATGATCGTAGCAAATCCAGCTATAAACTGTTGCTCGGTAGAAACTGGCTGACAGGCAGCTATCTGGTGGATGTCGATAAGGTGGCACAGTAGTAAAACGACACTGAAAAAAAGCCTGCACTTCGGCAGGCTTTTTTATCGGCTTCTGTCAGGCAGGGCTAGAAGCGATGACTCCAGTTAATCTCTAGTTCCCACTGTTCCATTTGTACTGAACCCGTCTGGCCCGCGGTAAAAGGGGAGCTACCATCTATTTCTTCATTCAGCGCCAGGGTAAAGGCAAGGTTGAACGCGCTTTGCTGACTATACTGGTAGCTGGAACCCAGGCTCAGATGGTTACGAATGGTAGCGGGTGCCAGTACGTTGAACAGCGCCTGGGTTCCCTTGAATAATGCGCTCGCGTGGCTGTAACCTGCACGTAGAGTCAAGCGGTCATCGAACGCCCACTGCACGCCCAGTTTGATGATATCCATATCCTGCCAGCCAAAGCCCAGTCCGCCATCGGCACCCAGAAAATCGCTGGGGCCAGTAAGGGGTAAGGCATTCGAGTTTGCCAGTGAGTTAATTTCGCCATAATTAATACGCTGATAGTCCAGCACCAGGCTGACTTGTGGTGAAATGCCATACACCAGTCCAACGACCCAGGTGGATGGGGTATCGAAGTCACCCTGTTCTGCGAATAAGCCCGCGTATTTATCAAACTTACCCATGTATAAGCGGCTTTGATAAGATACGCCTAGTGACAGCTGCTGGTTCATTTTACCCAGCCAGCCCAGTCGAACACCGTAACCCCAGGCCGTATCGACACCGTTGTTGGAAACTTTTGCCGGGTTGGTACTTAAGCCTGCAAAAGGTTCCAGGCCGGTCGCTTCGAAGCGTTGTACCGCAATAATCGGCATCACTCCAAACCAGTTATTCTGCGCGACTTCCAGCGCATAGGTTACACCGACAAACAGCTGTTCAAAATTTACCCCGGTGGGTGAAGTTGCAGGGCTTGAATTTGGGTTTGCCGGATTATAAAAGTTTGCAAACACGGCACTATCATACTCGGTATTCATGCCCCCGTTTCCCCCTACAGAAACGCCCAGCGTACTGGTCTCTGTGAGCGGCCTGTTCCAGCCAAAGTGAGGGATTAAAAACAGGTCATTCTCACTGATATAATCTCCAGCAGTAACAAAGGGAGCACCTGGAGAGGCATTGTCATCGGCGGTATACCCTCTTTTCGAAGGGCTGAATAAGGCTGCACCCGCATCCCAGCGGTGACCAACCACAGCCATACCGGCCGGATTCGTAGCTGCCGCCATACTATCCTGCGGCAGGGCCACGCCGGCCCCGACCATGCCCTTATTAATAGTGCCAAAGCCAGTCGGAGAATAGCCATTGGTAGCGAATGCAGATTGAGTGAATGAGCCAGCCAGTAACAGGCAGGCAACTATACCAGTGTATTTTTGCATGATTATTATCGTCCTTAAAGATGAAAGTTATTTTAGTTACTGCGGCGTATTGTTATGGATGTAAAATTGATTTAACGCAGTCAGTTTTATACCGGCAGTTATTATTATAGGGCTCTAGAAAGAGTAACAAGTCTGGAGGCTTAGCAAAGCCAGGGTAATAAATCGGGCATAATGTTATACCAGATAAAAGGTGCTCGCAATGTTGCTCCAGCAGGAAAACATGAAATAGGCTTTTGGCAGGAGCCACTTTGGCGCTAATATCGGCGTATAAGGAACTTATTCTGGAGCTAAAGATGAAGCGAATGATGGTTTATGGACTGGTCTTTTCGAGTGTCATGGGCTGTTCTAATCAACAGGTTTACAACGCTATTCAGGAAAACCGCAAGGTGGAGTGCATGAAATTACCTGTACCGGAATACGAGGAATGTATGCGGGACTATTCCCGCCCCTATGATGAATATGAGCAGGAACGTAAAAAATTAAAGCAACAACGTTATTAACCCGTTCAGGAGAGACGACATGCCGTATGTGAATATAAAGGTAACCAGAGAAGGTTTAAGCAGTGAAAAAAAAGCAGAGCTGATTAAAGGTGTAACAGAGTTATTAAGAACAACGCTGGGTAAAAACCCGGCCACGACGGTGGTCGTGATCGATGAGGTGGATACCGATAACTGGGGCATCGGTGGTGAGCAGGTGACGGAATTGCGTAAAAGGCAGTAACACTCGGGAAGCTGGCGACGTAGAGTCAGCAGCTTCCCGAGAGCGATCAGGAATCGATTACTTGCCCAGAATATCGAGCAGCTCAACCTCAAAAATCAAAGTTGAATTTGCCGGAATAGTGCTGACTGCTCTGGAACCATAAGCCAGATCAGGCGGAATGAAAAAGCGATATTTCGACCCGGTTGTCATCAGCTGTAAACCTTCGGTCCAGCCACTAATGACACCGTTCAGCGGAAACTCAGCGGGCGTTCCGCGCTTATAACTACTGTCAAACTCATTGCCATTGATCAGGGTGCCGGCATAATGTACTTTGACCTTGTCGGTGGCGGCAGGTTTACTACCGTTGCCTTCTGACAGAACCAGATATTGCAGGCCACTGGCTAAGGTGACGACACCCGGATTGGAACTGTTCTGTTTAAGGAAGTCGAGTCCCTCTTTGCCGGCTGAAGCCAGGCTTGATTTACGGTTTTGTTCTTTTTTAAGCTGAAAATTGGTCTGGAAGGTACGGATCATGGCGGTGGATTCTTCCCTGTCCATCAGCGAGTTCCCCTTGACCGCATCCATGAAACCCGTGAACAGAACTTCAAGTTCAACGGGCATGCCCGCATCAACATATTGCTTCAGATTCTGAGCCATCTGAGTGCCCAGATTTGAACCCATTGCGTAGGCGATTTTCTGTTCTTCATTCATGGCGCTTTTTTCGACAGCCTGAGCAGAAAATGCTGGCAGTAAAAAAATAGTGGTTAATAGTGGTATGACAAATTTTTGCATTGCTCTTTCCAGTTATATGACAGTAAAAAAATCGGGCTGGAGCAATCCAGCCCGAGTACCCTATGTTTGATCAGTCTGCGGCGAAGCAGTAAAACTTACCGGCTCCACCAGTTTTGATCAGTGCTTCCTGACTGCAGCCACGCGAAGGATGGGCAGAATTCCACGACAGGTTGCCGCCACCATGGCGGTCATGATGGCCTACCTGAGCGCTGCCTTCTGCGCTACTGGTCCAGTTATTACAGGTATGATCCTGTTCATCTGGAAAGTAGGCGCTACCATCTTCCTGAGAGCCAGTCAGAATATCGTGCTCATTCGGTTTGTCTGCACGACCCTTAATACGATTACCGGATTCGTCAAGAGCCGACTCCAGTGTAATCGTCCTGTTGTATAGATGTAAATCTGATGGATTAGTTGCAATCAGTTCACCACGAGAATTATACCACGGCCCATTGCCGATGCGTGCACGTGCAAAGATACCGCGTTTATCCGTTTCTTCCGTGCTCAGATAGGCACGCCAGTCGCGTTGTCCTGCACCAACCGCAGTGGCGAGCTTTTTACAATGAGCGTCGGCTCCGGCCAGGCCGCCAAGATCGGCACCATTTCCGATTCCCGTGCTGGTGATAAAAAAGCCCATGGGCCTGGATTCGGCCTGAACAACAGCCGGGCCTGCCAGAACACTTATTCCGAGCACGAGTGCGATAGTATTTTGATACATTTTAAACTCCTTGAGTCGCTTGATGATACGGGCTTTGATGGCTGTAGGATCAGTCATCTGGTTTTATTAGAGGCCCGGTGCAGAAAGTATACACTGCAGAATTGTGAATAATCACCTGCTTTCTGCTGGCGCAGACAGGGTTGTTTTGTTGATGTTTTGCAGACTGTTGGAGAGTATCCTGTAAAGACGATCGGTTTAAGCGGTCGTCAGGGCGGCGATAGTTTGATAATGGTTATTGAAATTTTAACGCTTTAGCGCTGGAATGCCTTTATTGCGGCGCAACAATTGCAGTGCTAGTGTTGCAGCAGAGGCATCATTATCCGCCTTATTCATTGAATTTAAATACAACCCGGTACCCTTCATGCAATATATTCAGTTAAAACAAATTAAAGTCGCACAGCAGTTAGTGAACTTTGTAGATGATAAAGTGCTACCCGGTTTATCGCTCAAATCGACAGACTTCTGGCCGAATTTTGAATCCGTGATTACGCGTAATCTGGCTGAAAATAATGCCCTGTTACTGAAGCGTGATGAGATTCAGCAGCAGCTGGACGACTGGTATCGCAGTCACAGCTACAACCAAAACGATCTCGGCGAGTACAAACAGTTTTTAACCGATATCGGTTATCTGGTTGAAGAAGGAGAAGACTTTAAGGTTTCTGTGGTGAATGTGGATCGTGAAATTTCAACCGTCGCAGCCCCGCAGCTGGTGGTCCCGATCAATAATGCGCGTTTTGCTCTGAATGCGGCAAATGCGCGTTGGGGCAGTCTGTTTGATGCGCTGTATGGCACCGACATGATCGCGGATAGCGGGATTACCGCGAAAGCTTCCGGTTACAATGAGAAAAGAGGCGAGCAGGTTTTCGAGTTTTGCCAGAACTGGCTGGATGATGTGCTGCCGCTGACGAAAGGTTCACATGGGCTGGTGGTGGAATATCACCTGCTCCAGCAAAACGGTAATAAGGCGTTGCAGATGGAGCTGGCAGATGGCTCGACGGTTGCGCTCAAACGCCCGGAACAGTTTATCGGTTATGCTCAGAATAAATCCCTGGCGCTGGTTTTTGTACATAATGAACTGCATTTCGAGATCAGCATCAATCGGGATGATCCGATTGGCTCGTTTCATCGTGCGGGGGTGCGCGACATTATTCTGGAAGCCGCGGTAACCACTATCGAAGACTGTGAAGATTCGGTGGCAGCGGTTGATATCGAAGACAAGATTGAGGTCTATAGTAACTGGCTGGGTCTGATCGATGGCAGTCTCAGTTTCGAGATGAGCAAGGGCGGTAAAACCTTTACCCGCCGGTTAAACCCGGATCGCGAATACCGCGACACCCAGGATAGCCCGTTCAAGTTACCGGGACGCAGCCTGATGCTGATCCGCAACACCGGAATCCACATGAAAACTGATCTGGCGTTGACGCTGGATGATCAGCCGTTGCCGGAAGGCATCATCGATGCGTTGATGACGGTGCTGATTTCACTGCATGATCGCAAATCGTCCAGAAAATTCAGCAATAGTGCGAGCGGCAGTATCTATATCGTAAAGCCGAAAATGCATGGGCCGCTGGAAGTTGCCTTCAGCTGCAAGGTGTTTGGCGATGTCGAAAAGGCCTATGGCCTGCCGACGAATACAATCAAGATCGGTATCATGGATGAAGAGCGGCGCACCACAGTTAACCTGAAGGAATGTATCCGCCAGGCGCGTGAACGCGTGATCTTCATCAATACCGGTTTTCTCGATCGTACCGGCGATGAGATCCATACCAGTATGGAAGCCGGGCCGATGCTGCCCAAGGCCGAGATTAAAAAGGCACGCTGGATCGGCGCCTATGAAAACTGGAATGTTGATGTGGGTCTGTTGTGCGGACTCGACGTCGCCGGTCAGATCGGTAAAGGTATGTGGGCTGAGCCGGATCGGTTACTGGAAATGTATAAAACCAAACGGGCCCATCCTCAGGCTGGAGCTAGCTGTGCCTGGGTGCCTTCCCCAACTGCTGCCACCCTGCATGCGCTGCATTATCACAAGGTCAACGTGAAGCAGATCCAGCAGGGTCTGAAACAACGTCCACGTGCCAGTCTGGATGATATTCTGTCGGTGCCCCTGTTGCCGGCCGAGCGTCAGCTAACGCCTGCGGAGATTCAATCGGAGCTGGAAAATAATGCGCAGGGCATTCTGGGTTATGTGGTGAAATGGGTGGATACGGGGATTGGCTGCTCCAAGGTGCCGGATATCCACGACACCGGCCTGATGGAAGACCGCGCGACACTCCGAATTTCCAGTCAACAGCTGGCCAACTGGTTAAGACATGGTCTTTGCAGTAAACAGCAGCTGGTGGAAACCTTTCAGCGTATGGCGCGGGTGGTCGATCAGCAGAATGCGGATAGCCCAGGCTATATTGCGATGGCCGATGGTTTTGACGGACTCGCCTTCCAGGCCGCAATGGCTCTGGTACTCGAGGGTGCTGAAACCGCAAACGGCTATACAGAAGATCTGTTGCACGCGTATCGTCGCCGGGTAAAGACGGCCTGATACCGGTAAAAAACTGGCGTGCTCAGGTAAGTGCTTACTATACTATGCGCTTTTCCTGAGCCGCTTTCATCCATATTGATTCGCGCCGGGCAGAGCTAAAAACGCTGGAGCGAAACATGCAGCAACCATCAGAATCTGTACCCGAAAAAACACCTGACCGGTTTTTTCTGGCCTATCTACTGCTAACCACGATGGTGTGTGGTGCAATGGTGATGGTAATCGAAGTACTCGGGTCACGTGTGATCGGGCCTTTTTTCGGGGTCAGTCTATTCGTCTGGACCTCGCTTATTTCCGTCGCGATGGTCGCGCTCGCACTCGGTTATGCGCTGGGTGGTGCGCTCAGTGACCGGCATGGAACCGCTAACTATCTGTATCTCATCATCTTTTGTGCCGGCGTACTGGTGTTTGTTATCCCCTGGTTGAAAACCTCCATCATCCAGTTTTCGGTTCCTTACGGTCTACGCCTGGGCTCGTTTATCAGCGCCAGCCTGTTGTTTGGCCCTTCCCTGTTTCTGCTCGGCTGTGTGTCTCCGTATGTGGTTAAAATCGCCACCCTCGGGATGAATAATCTGGGCAGAACCGTGGGTGGCTTCTATGCCGTTTCGACTATGGGTAGTGTGGCGGGCACCGTGCTCACCGGTTTTATCCTGATTGCCTATCTGCGTGTCGATCAGATTTTTATACTGGTAGGCTCTGTGTTGATGGGGCTTTCCCTGCTCTATTTCGCGTTGTTTATGAAAAAAACGCCACTGGCTGTAGCGCCGCTGTTGCTCCTGTTGCTGCCCTCGCCGCCTTCGCATACCAGTCAGAGTCTGCTGCTAGAAAATGGAACACAGGTACAGCTAGTCGAGGCACGTGACAGTCATTATGGTTCGATTCGGGTGCTGGATTTCAGTGGTGACCGGTTTCAGTCGCGCGAACTGATGATCGACGGACTAATTCAGGGCGGGATGGATCTGAATAGTGGCTACTCGACCTATGAATTTGTGTATTACCTGCAGCTCCTGCCCTATGCCATTCATCCACAGGGGCAGCGCGCCCTGATCATCGGTCTAGGTGCCGGCCTGATGCCGATGTGGTATGAGCGTCAGGGTATTACCAGTGATGTGGTGGATATAGATCCGGTGGTACTGGAAATGGCGCGCAAACACTTTGGATTTTCGATCCGTGGTGATATTTATATAGAAGATGCACGCTACTTTTTGAGCCGTAGTACGGCGCTTTATGACTATCTGATCCTGGATGTGTTTAACGGAGATACGACACCCGGTCATCTGCTGAGTGTTGAAGCGCTCAAACTGATGCGGCAGCGCCTGAATGCGCAGGGCGTGCTCGGTATCAACCTTGCGGGCTCCCTGCAAACCGAAAGCTTTATGACGGCTTCCATCATTCATACCCTGCGTCAGGTGTTTGATCAGGTTGAGGTTTATCCGGTGTTTGACAAGGATAAAAGTCATGGCAATCTGGCGGTTATCGCGTATCAGGGGGAGCCGCGGCGCAAGCAACTGGATAAGATCAGCCAGCAGCCAATACATCCGCTGGCGCAACAGATCGTAAAGCAGAATCTATTGCGTCAGGTCGAGCCGGTTTCCATCCGCAGCCCGATCATTCTCAGTGATGCCTATAACCCGGTTGATTTTTTCGACAGCTGGTTACGCGAGGAAGTACGCAGGGGCCTGATGCAACAGCAACAGGGCTACGCCCAGCTGGTGTATTGATAGACTGGGGCTAGAAAACTGGCACCAGATGATAGCCCTGCGCCTGATAGCCGATAAGTGAAATAAAGCCGTCACCAACCAGTGTCATGGGGGCGAAAATACTACTGTTATCGATACCGAATACGCGCGTCGCAACCGCACACACTTCCTGCCGAACCCCGAGTGCAGCTAGAGCCTCAACATTCGACTCTATATCCAGCAGCAGGCCTGCGGCAGACTGTTCCGTTTCTGCTGAAGGTGCTGAGCTAAGATATTTCACACTGGGCCCAATATAGACCAGTACAAAATCAGGCTTTACGCCCTGCGTCTGCATGCCTTTTACACTGCCCTGTATAACCTGCAGATAAAAATTTAATTTCTTGGCATCGCCAATATCGATTAGAAAAACGCCCCTGGCGACTTTCAGATCGGCGAGTGCTGCGGCATCATTGATCACGGGGCTAGCGGATGTCGCACTGCTAAACGTCAGTATCAATAGTAGTGGCAGCAGGTATTGAGTCAGCTTCATGTTATTTCTCCGGTTTTAAGGGTATGTTTTAAAAGGTTTGTAGCAGGATTTAAATCAACCAGGGAACAGCTGGTCTTGCGTGTGACGGCACAATTTGTATCCAGTGGTTGAAAGTCAAACGAACAGCTTTTTTGCTGCAACATGCTGAAGTCCTCAGCTGGATAAGCGTTTTGTGGCAGGTTGGGTGGAAAGTATACGCAACCGACGCAGTGTTCATGTGCGGCGGGCAGAGTCGTTTCTGGTTTCATGACACGGCTTTCCAGGAACAGCGCCAGAGCTGATCCAGATAATGGCCGGGGGGGTGTTGTAGAATCCCGTCCAGATGCGACGTGATCAGCCGTATGGCAGGGCCGAACAGGCAGCTGGAGGCAACCACAACATCCTGCTCGACGATTTCTCCGCGTTGTATCCCGGTTTCGACCATGCTGCGCATCATGTTAAAGGGTTCTGAAGAGCACACTGGGCGCTCCAGCGGAAGAAATTCGCGATGTTTGGTATACAGCATAAAGCTCATGCTGTCGGGCTCCTGTTCGGCAAGCTGTAACAGCAGCGCTATCACCGCCCGGCAACGGTCATGCGCCGATTCATGGCGATTGATAATAGCCTCGAATTCGCTACACATCCGGGCAACCGTGGTTTGATAGAGCGCGCTTGCGACACCTTCCTTATCCTTGAAGTAGTGATACACCGAGCCGGTACTCACGGCTGATTCGTGAGTGATGTCGCGCATCGAGGTGCTGAAATAACCTTTTGCGGTAAACAGCCTGAGAGCGGCTGCTAGCACTTTATCGCGTGTGGTGAGGTTGCTGTTAGTCATGTTCTGGATATTAGAACGAACGTTCGATTTAGTCAACTGTTGGAGTGATCAACCGGGCTCGTGGTTTAAAAATATGATGTCCGAGAGTTAAAATATGTCATCTAGCAAGGTAAAATTTAGCGCACCAGCTATGGGCGCGCGTTATTTGTACATGGCTCTGAGAGTAGAATGGTGTAGTATTTGAAGAATATGATATGAAGGGCAAATTGCTCTGTTAATCAACCAGGAAGCTCTGAAATACTCAGGGCTTTTTTCTATTTGTGGAGTAAAAAATGGGTAGAGTACATTTCATCGGTGGTGAAAAAGGCGGCGTTGGAAAATCCTTAACGTCCCGGTTGCTGGCACAGTATCTGATCGATCATGCCAGTCCTTTTGCAGGGTTTGACCTGGATCAGTCACATGCCACCTTTTCACGTTTTTACGATGAATACACCGGGCAGCTGGTGGTGGATGACTTTTCCAGTCTGGACAGAATTCTGGAGTTCGCCGATCAAAACCCGCAGCACGATATCATCGTTGACCTGGCCGCGCAGACTTCCCAGCGCCTGAACAAGTGGATCGACGATAGCGATGTAATGGGTGCTTTTGCTGAACTGGGTTATCAGGTTTTTCTGTGGCACGTGATGGATGATGGGCGGGATTCGATTAATCTGCTGGAAAAATTGCTTAACAGCTACACGCAATCGAGCCTGCGCTTTGTGGTGGTAGAAAACCTCGGGCGCGGTGATAATTTTGAAGGCTTTCTGCGCTCGCAAACCTTTCGTAAGGCGCAGTCACGGAATGCCGATTTTGTCACCCTGGATAAACTCGAAACCCGGCTTACACAAAAGATCGATTTTAATAACTTAAGTTTCTGGGCGGCCGCCAATGACCGTCAGCTGATTGGCTTTGTCGAAAGAAAACGCATGAAAGTCTGGCTCGATAATAACTATCAGCAGTTAGATGCCTTCCTCGCCGCACCGGCTAAAGTCACTGCTAAGTGATCAGGCCGCTCAGCGGGATTTTTAACGGCTAAGGTAATCTGCAGTCCGTTGTGTGATTCACCCGCACCACGCGCTGCAATCCGTCGCGTTAACCCTGGTTTTACTGGGCACCAAATAGATTGAACAGATTAAGACTGTTTTTGTAGGGTACCTCGGTATTTGTACGCTTCTTTTTGTTAAGTAGCTCCAGATAAAACGACATTTTATGTTGCTGCAGGTTTTCCTCGGTGGGGCGCTGCTGGGTAAATCGGGTTGCGCGTAGCATGCTGTTTACACCTTCCAGCACTGAGTAGCGGGTATCGCTCTGGAGCAGAATTTCCTTTCCACTGTGCCAGTAGATATCCAGATTATTAATATCCAGAGGATCAAAAGGCGGCACCAGTGGAACCACATCCAGTGGTGTCACCACCCGTAACACGTTCAAGTGCTGATACTTACTGGCGCCAGCGATATTGGTGACCTTGGGCTGGCCAAAGGTAATCACCTGTCCAACCCTGAAGTGGTCGGCATCCAGGTACATCGCCAGCACCAGTGCCACCGCCCCGCCCAGACTATGCCCGGTAGTATTGATAACATAATCCTTTTTAAGCCGAGGTTTGATCTCGCTATAGATCTGTGCGCTTGCCGCTGAAAAGCCGCTGTGCAGGCGTATCCCGGTGTGCTGATCCTGGGTTAGTTTGAGCGACAGATCGACCATTGTATTTTCGGCATTCGAAGTCCCGCGAACCGAGATTAGCTGGGTTTTCGTGACATCGTTGGTGACAATAAAATAACTCAGCTGAATTTCCGCAAGTGTATGAAATTGGGTGAGTTGGTATTGGCTGGACTGAACGAATCGATTGATATCGGCTTCCGGCAGATAAGCCGCATCGGCAAACTCGGCATACTCGATCAGTGTTGGAAAGTTAATCGATTCTACGGGTTCAGTCGCATACAGGGCAGGCGTTAACAGTAAAAGTAACAGGGCAATTTTCATACAGGATCAATGGCTTCCGGGTGAATAATTTGTGTTCGAATTGAGTGTGTTAGACGTCTACGCGCTAACAAAATAGGTTCTTAACAGCTAAGACCCGAAAAGAGGCTAACAGGTTCTTGTTATTTTCGCAGTGAGTGAATATTTTCGGTGTTTGCTGGCTTAAACAGTGGCTTGTTTGCATAGTTGCCATCCCGGGGTCAGCTGAGTCGATACCGCCTGCATAAATAGCTCGGCCCCAATTTCTGCCGCCATGGTTTCGACGAGTTGCTTTGGAGCTGGTCCGGATGCGGTTAGTGGCTGCTGTAATACGATATCTCCCTGATCAAAATACTCATTCAACAGATGCAGACTAACACCAAACCGATGATCTTCCAGTAACATTTGTTGAGTAATCGGGTCAGGGCCGCGATAAGCCGGCAGTAATGATGGATGCAGATTGAGGGCGGCAATCGATACCGCCTGGATCACATCATTTGAAAGTAACCAGGGCCAGCAGGCCACCAGCAGATAATCGGCCTGCTGCTGCAGTATCAGGGCAGCGAGTGTGTGAGAAGATGGGCTATAAAGCGGGATGTTATTGTTATCCAGCAATTGTTTTAACACGCTTTCTGGTTGTTGTATTTCAATCTGCGCGATGGACAGCGGTGGTGTGTCGGATACTGGACTGGTGCCGGATTGAATATAACAGAGAGGGATAAAGCTCTGCCCGATTAAGCGCTGCAGGACCTGTAAGGTGAAGTTACCGCCAGTGCCGAGTAACACAAAGCGGCTGGCTTCAGTCATCACAGGGCTGGGCGCAAAGCAGGCCGCTGCTTTCCAGTTCTTCGCGAAAGCCAAAGCTCTGCATGTCGCGAATGCGCTGTGGATACAGGATGCCATCCAGGTGATCACATTCATGCTGAACAACGCGCGCATGGAAGTCACTCACTTCGCGCTCGAAGCGAACGCCAGTCTGATCGAAGCCGCTATAGCGGATGTGCTGATAACGTGGTACAAGTGCGCGCATGCCGGGAACACTCAGGCAGCCTTCCCACTGTTCCTGCAAGCTATCGCTTAGCACCTCGATGTGAGGATTAATCAGTACCGTGAGGGGGATGTCGGAGGCATCGGGGTAACGTGGATTTTCGTCAAAGCCAAAAATAACAACGCGTTGCAATACGCCAATCTGAGGTGCTGCCAGCCCGGCACCATTTTGCGCACGCATGGTATCGAACATATCATCCAGCAGTTGATCGAGTTCTGCGTTATTGAAATGAGTTACCACCCTGGATGGCTGCAGTAAACCAGGGTTACCCATGCGTAATACGGATCGAATGGTCATACTATTAGAGGTCTGAAAGGGATTAAGCTGGCAATTTTATCAATTAATCAGCGTCTGATGTAACTTATTCAGGCATCATCGGCCCGGCTTAAAAGTCAGACTTAAATCTTTCGATAGATTTTTCAATTACATAAAACTGGATTTCAAGCTAAACAGGATCAGCTATAATAACAGTATAAATTTAGGGGTTAAGATGATAAAAACCAGTGAACTAATCTGGCAGGATACCCAGCATCAGGTATTACTTAAAATGATCGATGAGATCAATGCCAAGGAGCTTGATGCAAGTGTATTCCGTCGCCTGTGTGAATATGCTGAAATGCATTTTGTGATGGAAGAGGAATACATGCAGCAGTTGAATTATCCGTTCATCGATGAGCATATTCTGGCACATGATAAATTCCGCGCTGAGTTGAAATGTATGAGGCTTGAGCATCATAGCTACGATGAAATATTCCGTATTGCGTTATCCGAGTTTTTAAGTGAATGGCTAAAAGGGCATATTTTTGGTATCGACAAGCAACTGGAAGACTTCATTCTGAAATCGAATTTTAAGTGAATAACGCTACGCTAAAATATAACGGGCAGTTTCATACGCTCAATATGGGCTGAGCGAGCTCATGCCCCGTCAACAGCTTCAGGGCCTGATCGCGGGCTTTCTGGCCTATGCCATGTGGGGACTGTTTCCACTTTTTTTCAATCTATTACGTGATGTGCCATCCATCGAGGTGTTGCTACATCGCGTCATCTGGTCGTTTGTTTTTGTTGGTCTGATCATTCTCGGGCTGGGGCAAAAATCACGATTCCTGCAGGTGTTTAACCATCGTGCGTTGCTACTGGGATTGTTGATGACGTCGTTGCTGGTCAGTTTTAACTGGCTGGTGTATATCTGGACGGTTGCCCAGGGGCGTGTACTGGAAGCCAGCCTGGGTTATTTTTTAACCCCGCTGGTGAGTGTTTTTCTGGCCAGAGTTTTTCTGCGGGAAGCGCTCGACCCGGTGCGCTGGTTAGCCATCTTACTGGCCGCTGGCGGGATTCTCTGGCTGGTTGTAAACCTCGGGACCTTTCCATGGGTTTCATTGTCTCTGGCGCTCAGCTTTGGTCTATATGGCTTACTGCGCAAACAGCTGGAGGTTGATCCCTTGACCGGGCTCGCTGTTGAAACCGTACTACTATTACCGATAGCACTCGCTTATGCGTTCTATCTTGGCTATAACGAAGCGGGTCATTTTATCAGTGCCGGCCGTTCAGTGAGTCTGTTATTAATGGCTTGCGGAGTGGTCACGGCGGTGCCGCTACTATTTTTTGCGGCAGCAGCTAAAAAACTGAGCCTGAGTGCCATCGGCTTCATGATGTACATTAATCCCAGTCTGCAGTTTGTGGTGGCAATCTATCTGCTGGATGAAGCTTTTAAGCGGGATCAGCTGGTGGGGTTTGTATTTATCTGGGCCGCACTGATGGTCTTTACGGTCGGCTCGATTCGGCTGGAGCTGAAGCACAGTCCATAGCACTAAAAACAGTCAGGCGGTTAGCGCTCAATGTCGGTGTAGCGTCTCCAGTGCTGGAAGGTTTCAAAGTTTTTATAGCCATTGGAGAGTATAAAACTGAGCATGCTGCGCATGCGGTAGAGCTTGACGACGGAATCGATGCGCAGTATTTCATTGCCGCGCTCATCAAAAAACACGGTCGTTGGCATATAGTGGATGCCCAGTTGACTGGCCCATTGCTGGGCGCTCAATTTTTCTCCGCGTGGAGTGATCACCGGAGTATCCGACCACGAGTCGAGCTGACGCAATTCGAAACCCTCCAGCAGTTTGCGGGTCTTTTCATTATTCAACGGTTCGGAATGCAGCTGATCGCAGGCATGGCAATGGCGCTGCTCGAACAGTACCGCCAGTGGCTTATAAGCGACGGCGGCCCTTCGATCCAGAATGATCGGGCCTTTGCTCATCAGATCATGTTCATTCAGATCATCATCGGCAAACCTGGGCGGCGGGTCTGCGCGCTCAAGGTACTCACGAAAGGTTTCGGTTTTGTAAAAATCTTCCACGATATACTTCATTACCGCCTGGAATCGATACGGGGTGTAGTAACCACGCATCTTGAAGGCGGTATTGCCGGCTTCATCGAAAAATATCAGCGAAGGGGTGAAGTTGGTATTTTCACGAATCGCCAGTTCGCGTTCGGTAAGTTCGGTGCCATCCAGCAGGGTAACGACGCGACTGCCCCAGATGTCGAGCGAAATAATCTCGTAATTTTCACGCACATACTGAACGATGTCCGGCTTGGTGAAGTTGATTTCCATCAGTGCCTTGCAGTAGGCACAGTTTTTCTGACCAAAATAAATCGCTATTCCCTGTTTGCCATCCTTCAGCGCTTCCTGAAGATCATCACGCAAATCCAGAAATGACTCCTTGAACCAGTCCGGGTGTTCAATTTCACGTGTGAGCGGAGCGTCATTAAAGCCGAGTTGAAAGGCATCCTCGAAGCTGCTCTGGACTTCCGCCAGCAGGCTGCTATTAGTGCCGGCAACACATAGCAGTAAGGTCAAAAACAGGGATTTCCAGCGATTGGATGACATAGCTACAGCTTAGTTTTAATTATGTCTGGAATCATGCCTCAAGCCTCAGGCCGAGTCTATAGTCCAGATGAATTGGCGGTTGTGCATTTTCCAGGCGAAAAAGAAAAAGCCTATTGCACCAGAAAATTAGTGAAAAGAACTTCCTCTATATCCTTGTTGGCGGTCATGTTTTCGATCATTTCTCGTATCTGAGCGGTGGCCAGCTGACGCACTTCTTCGCGTTTGGCCGTGGTTTTCATATCGATAGATTTCTGTTCGCTGAGTAGTACGATCAGTTGATGGCGGATCGCCGGGATATGTTTTTTAACGATCTCTTTGGCATCATCACTATTCACCAGCACATCCGCTTTCAACTGCAGGAAGGTGAGTCTTTTACTGTCGGTAGAGAGATTTAGCACCATCGGGTCGCCCAGAGAGACGTAGCTGGGTTTGGCTTTTATGGTAGCCTCTTCTTCGGCGGCCACACTGAGCGGGCTGAACAGGATCAGCAGCAGGCTGATGATTAATATATCAATACTTTTAATATGCATGGTTTCTTCCAGATTCATTTGTACTATTATTATGGCCTATTTGGAGAGAATTACAGCCCTATGACCCCACAGATTATTCAACAGCTCATCGAGCAATGCATGCCGGATGCGCAGGTTACGGTGAGCGGCGCAGAAGGTAAATTTAGCGCGGAAGTGATCAGCCCACAGTTTGAAGGCTTGATGACCATTAAGCGCCATAAACTGGTGTATGCCTGCGTGCATGCTGAAATAACGTCCGGTGCGCTGCATGCACTCACCATCGTTGCCAAAACCCCTGGCGAAGCCGCCTGAGGGGTTGCGCTTAGCTGATCTTCACGATCAGCTGATTACGGCCGCCATTCTTGGCCTGATACAGCGCGCTATCCGCACGCTCATAAATGGTTTCACAATCATCGCCCGGTAAGATGGCGGTGAGTCCTGCGGACAGCGTAATGTCGACCTTTTCCTGTTTAAAGCGGAAGTTGGCACTGGTCACCGAATTACGGATTTTTTCAACCAGCGGTGTGGCATGGTCGAGACTGGTTTTAGGCAGCAGTAAAACAAACTCTTCACCGCCGATTCTAAACAGTAAATCGGTTTTACGGATGTGTCTGGCCAGCATATTGGCCACTACCTGCAGCGCCTTGTCCCCGGCATTATGCCCGAATACATCATTCACCCGTTTAAAGTGGTCGATATCGAGAATGGCAAAGCTGAAGGTTTCCTGATAACGCGACCAGCGAGTCAGCTCCTGATCCAGTAATTCATCATAAGCCAGCCGGCTGCGCACACCGGTCAACGCATCAAACATCAGTTTTTGTCGATTTTCGGTGAGTTTCTGTTGCAACTGATCGGATTCCTGCTCCATAAACTTGATCTGCTGCTGCAGGCTGTTATTGCGTAACTCGGCCTTCTGGTAACGCGCGTTATCTTTGGCGATAAAGGCAGCTACCCCGGTTTTTATCGAATTCAGGTTGTTGCTGATACTGGCCTTGAGCCGTTGCAGGTCAGTTTCCTGATTGACCTTGGCCTGTATGCTGTCGACGTTTTCCTGCATCAGGGTCTGTAACCGTTTGTTTTCCAGACGACCCTCTTCGGTGTCGTTATGCTCATCCGTTAGTACATTCGAAATTTCATTCAACTGACGGGTGACGTCGATGATCAGACTTTCCAGCTCGACCTTTTCATTATTGATACCACGGATGATGACATGGATTTCACTGATAATCTGATCCAGATAGTCACTCCATTCATTGATATCAAAGGCTTTTCCGAGCTTTTCCTGAATGACATCCAGTTCCGGGGTGTTGCCATGAGTCAGGGTGATTTTTTCGATCAGCGTAATCAGTACATTCTGAGCGGTAACGATATCTTCCGGCTCATGCAATAGAAGCTGATTCAGAATATCTGCAAACTGTTGCAGGCACTGGTCTCGATTGAGCTGAGGAATGGCTGTTGTTAAGGCTTGCATGCGCGCCTTATAGTCGGTATCGATACGCAGCTGATCGATTAGCTGCAGCAGAAAGGCATGGATACTGGCGGTTTCGTTTTGACCTTCTACAGAAGTTGGAGCTGGAACATCGTCCAGTTTGATCAGCAGTGTCGATAGTTGATCCAGATCTGCGCTTAGCGCATCGTTGTCAGCGTCGCGAGAGTGCTGCTGTATCTTCTGTAACACCTGATCGAGCTGGCGGTCAAAGCCCTTGGCGGTGATGGCGAGGCGGGTAATCGCACGGCGCAGCAATTTCTCCAGCTTGTACCAGGTGGTTTCCATATCTTCCAGTTGTTTCAAGCTATCAAAATACTTAGCTTTCCAGTCTTTCTCTTCTGCCACGCCGGTAAACCCTGATGGTAATATTTGATTGTATGATGAAGTGTTGTGAAATTATTGCAAACTCTTTGGATAGTGTAGAATTTATTAGTCCAGTTTCTACCCGAAGAGCAAAATAAACTTAAAAAACATGCAAAAAAACAGAATATTATTGATCGGTAACTGTGTGCTGGATCAGGTCTGGCATCTCGCTCAGTTCCCGGCGCAGGATGAAGAGATGCGCGCGCGTAATCAATTTCGGGTGATGGGCGGGAATGCCTGTAACAGTGCACAGATGCTGGCGTTGCTGGGAAACGATGTCGAACTGGTTAGTAGTTTTGCGCAGGATGCATCGGCGCAGTGGTTGCTGCAGCAACTCACCCAGGCGGGCATCGAAACGCGCCATTGCACGCCGCTGGCAGGATTTAAAACACCTGAATCATCCATCTGGCTGAACGCGGTGAATGGCAGTCGCACCATTGTGCATTTTCGTGATCTGCCTGAACTGGAGCTACAGCAGCTGCAACAGCTTCCGCTTGAGTCCTGTGACTGGCTGCATCTGGAGGGGCGGAATGTCGCCACCCTCAAACTATTTCTGGAATCCCTTGATGTGAGGTCCGGTATCTCGCTGGAGATCGAGAAAGACCGGCCTGGTATTGAGCATTTACTACCGTTTGTGAATCTGGTCATTGTTTCCAGCGCCTACCTGCAGAGCAGACATCTTTCAGCGGATCAGTGCCTGCAGCATTTTCGTCAGATTAATCCGGCTCTGAACGTAGTGTGCACTCTGGGTGAACAGGGCTTGATCGCTATGGATGCAGCGGGACATCGTATTCAACAGCGTGCAGTACCCGTGCAACGGGTGGTTGATACCATCGCGGCTGGTGACTGCTTTATCGCGGCACTGATTCATCAGCTGCTACAACAGGCGGACTTTTTAGCGGCTCTCGATTTTGCGGCTACAATAGTGGCACAAAAAATTCAATACCAGGGGATAACACTGAGTGACTGAAAAACTCTATATCTGTCAGCTAGATGAGCTAGCAGACCCGGGAAGCTACGGATTCAGTGTCAGCCATGCGGAACAGGTCATCGAAGGTTTTGTGGTGCAAAAAGATGGGCAGTTGTACGCCTATAAAAACAGTTGTCCACACACCGGTTCGCCGCTGGACTGGGTTGAGCATCAGTTTCTGGATCTGGATCAGGCCTTCATCCAGTGTGCGGTGCATGATGCGCGCTTTGAAATTGAGAATGGTGCCTGCGTGGCTGGACCCTGCAACGGTGAGGCATTGCAACGTCTGGCGGTAGTGCGCCAGGGCGATGAATTATTTCTGCAGCTGAATAAAGTCTAAGTCCGACAGGCTCTTAGTTTAGGCTTTTAAAATCGACGACCTGATGCGGCTGGTATTCACGATCAAAGATCAGTTCAAACTGGGTGCCGTGCTCATCGACCATCGCCTTAACCTGTTTTAGATCCGGCATGCGCGTAGCCAGCCATGCCAGGCTGACCGCCGCCTTGGCGTCTTCCTGATACATAATACCTTCCATCATACTCAGCGCCATATAGCGGGCTTTCTGCTGAATATCCGGATTTGCGATCGATTCACCCTGCAGCTCTATGCCCTGGCTAAACTTTTCATCCAGCTGCTGCAGATAGCGTTGCTGATGTTCGGGTAAAGACTTATCCCGGTCGTATTGCAGGGTGAGCTGGTCGTTGATGACGATAGCGAGCTGGTTCATGGGGTCTCCTCGGTGACTAATTCGGCATACAGATCGTATTCATCGGAGTCTACGATGCTGACTTCGACGAACTGACCCGGCGTCAGTTGCTGTTCGGTATCGATATACACCAGTCCATCGATCTCCGGCGCATCGGCATAACTGCGCGCGGCCCAGCCGTCTTCAACCGGATTCTCGACCAGTACGCGCAGGGTGTGACCGATGCGCTGGCGCAGTTTTTTAGTGCTGATGGCTTGCTGGTGCAGCATGAAGCGATCGAAACGCTGTTGTTTGGTGTCTTCATCCACCTGATCGGGTAATGCGTTGGCGGTGGCACCTTCAACAGGAGAATACATGAAACAACCCACACGATCGAGCTGCGCCTCGCTCAGAAAATTCAGCAGCATCTCGAAGTCTGCCTCGGTTTCACCGGGGAAGCCGACGATAAAGGTGCTGCGGATCACCAGTTGCGGACAGATTTCACGCCAGCGCTTAATTCGTTCCAGTACCTTTTCCTGACTACCAGGGCGTTTCATGGCCTTCAAAATGGTCGGGCTGGCATGCTGAAAGGGGATGTCGAGGTAGGGCAGGATTGCACCCTGTGCCATTAGCGGAATCACATCATCCACATGCGGGTAGGGATAGACGTAGTGCAGGCGTACCCACACCCCAAATTGTCCGAGCGCACGTGCCAGCTCGACGAAACGGGTTTGCAGCGGCTGGCCGTTCCAGAAACGGGTGGCATAACGGGTATCCACGCCATACGCACTGGTATCCTGCGAAATCACCAGCAGCTCTTTAACCCCGGCATTCACCAGATGCTGTGCTTCCTGCATCACTTCATCGATCGGACGGCTGACCAGATCGCCGCGGAAGGATGGGATGATGCAGAACGTGCAGCGATGATTGCAGCCTTCGGAGATTTTCAGATAGGCATAATGCTGCGGGGTGAGTTTAATCCCCTGAGGGGGAAGCAGGTCCATAAACGGATCGTGTAGCGCGGGTAGATGCTGATGTACCGCCTGCATCACTTCGGCAGTGGCATGTGGACCGGTAACGGCGAGTAAGCTGGGAAAGCTGGCATGGATCTGTTCTGACCGGGCGCCCAGACAACCGGTGACGATAACCCGCCCGTTTTCGTGCAGGGCTTCGTCGATCGCCTGCATCGACTCTTCGACGGCAGAATCGATAAAACCACAGGTGTTGATGATGACCATGTCGGCCTGTGCATAATCGGGCACGATCTGATACCCCTCAGCACGCAGCTGGGTGATGATCTGTTCCGAGTCGACGGTTGCTTTTGGACAGCCGAGGCTGACAAAGCCAATTTTATGGGGGTTACTGTTCATTTGAATAATACCGGTAAAAAAAACTCACTGACCAGCAGTGGTTTTGAATCAATCTGAAACAGCGATCGCCTGCCCCAGATCGGCTGGTCGGAAGCGGGCTGATCGGCCATGGCCACTTTATACAGCGATGAATCCATGGTGAGTTTACTCCATTCAATACGGCTGCGTTTCAGCGACGGATTGGCAAACAGGTATTCGCCGAGTGGTTTATTGCCCAGATGCTGCAGCTGCTGATGCTTTCCCTGCAGGGTTTCGAGCGGGATCACCGAGCGCGCATACACGCACAGCTGGTCGTTACATTTCAGATGTACCTGACGTAGTAGTACTTTCTGATTGGGTGCAATCGCCAGCAGGAGTGCTTCGGCAGGGTCGGGTTGGCTCCACTCTTCGCCCACCACATCCACACAAAATTCATCCGGACAGCGGTTTTTCAGGCGCAGCGTGAGCGAGCCTTCATCCGACAGCCAGGACAGAACCTGTGAATCTATCTGATGTTTGAGGGTTTGCGAGGGCAGAAACCAGTGGGTAGTCTGTGGTTGCTTCAAGGACTTGGACTTAAAAAATAAAGCTATTATACGCTAACAGGCGCTGAATACAGGCTACAAATTATGCAGCCGAAGATACTGGAATCAGTACGCTTTTCAGGAGGGTAGAAAATCGATCGGATAGGTCACCTTCAGCACCGGAACACTGCGGCTGGTAAACGAAAAGCTTTTGATTTTTGCGATCAGCCGGTTTTCCAGTCGGGCGTGCTTGAGTTCACTCGAGATGATCACGCAGTCGCTGACGCTGCCATCCGGCTGGATCGTCAGCTCAACCACAATCTTGCCCTGTAATGAGGGGTCCTTACGCAGTTCACGGTTATAGATGTTAAAGATAGCGCCCTTGTTCTTTTGAAATACGCGCTCAATTTCTTCCTGGCTGCGGATCGAGCTGGCCGAGATTCTGGACGATGATGTGCTGGCCAGCTGTTGCGTCGGAATAGTGCTTTTCACGCTGGTGGTTTTACGCGAAGCCAGTTCACTGCCGCTCAGTTGTCGATTCAGGGTATCGGCCTGAATCCCGCCACTGCCCTGGGTGGCTGACGCTAGTAGATCCTGGGTGGAAGTCACGGTTTCTGCCTGCTTGCCGGCTTTTTGTTGCGGCTTATCGGTAATATCGGAAAAATCAAAACTGTCGCGTAGATCGGCCAGCTCATCTTTCAATGCGATCAGGCCGGATTTTTGTGCGGTTTTTTTAGCAGCGGCGCGTTTATCGGCCTCGCTCAGCGGTTTTTTAACCTCGGCTTTTTTCGCAGCGTCTTTTTTCACCACCGGCGGTTCCTTTTTAATCACCTTCTGTAACGGCGGCGGAGGCGGTGGCGGAGTGACTTTCTTTTCCATGATCAGTTTGGCCAGGCGGGGGGCGACCTCGGCCAGTTCCTTTTTCTGCATGTCGGGTAGCTGTATCCGGTTCATCACGACGCCGGCAAGGATAAACAGCACAATCAGTACGATGGCGAGTCGCTTAAACAGGCGGTCTTCGCGACCTTCTACCCAGGGTAGTATGGGGACCATAGGCTTCATCTTAACTTTCGACTGCGCCAGCTTTCTGGTTAACCGCAAACGACAGGTTGGTAAATTCGGCGCCGGCACAGGTCAGCATAATTTTTTTCAACAGCGCATAGGGGATCTGTTTATCCGCCATGATGGTGACTGCCCGGTTATCGCTGATGTCGGTATTTTCCAGCGACAGTTTTTTGAGTGTGTCAAACAGCGGCTGGATGGTTTTGGAGTCGCTTTGGATGACATCTTTAACCGCGATGATATCGCGTCCCTGCAGGCTGATGAATTCATCGTTAACCGCTATTACCAGGGTTTTGAGCGGTGCCTGTTCGGAAATAGACTGCGGCAGTATGACGTTTTTCGGTGATGGCAATACCTCGGCACTGGTCGCATTCACCAGCAGGAAAAACACCAGGATGGTAAAGATGTCCATCAGTGAAACCATGTTCAGGGAGGCAATCCGGTCATTCTTTCTGGCATGATGGAGTTGCATACGTTTGGCGCGTCGGGACAGTTTCATCAGGTAATATCCTTGTTAGCGGGCCGCATCGCCGATTGAAATATCCGGAAATAACTCGGCCTGTACCATCTCGCCCTGATACAGGGTGCGGAACGAGCGCGAGCTGTCCATCACCTGAATTAGATCGTCGTAAAAGGTATCCGATTCAGACAGGATGGTCAGGCTGGTATGATCGGGGAAGCGCGCCTTGACCTGTTTCAGGGTCTGTTTCAGTACTGCGTAATTATGCCCCTGCTCAAGCTTTTCGATCTGTTTGATCAACCCGCCCTTGTTATCGGAAATGATCAACGCCTGTTTACGGATGGTTACGCGTAGCTCGAAAGGCGCATCATCCGCATCTGCGGTGCTCTGGCTGCCGGGTTTGGGCAGGTTCAGGTCAAGAATGGTGATGTGCGAAAAGACTGCAGTCATCAATAAAAAAGGCACCAGAACCACCATCAGGTTCATGAAAGCGGTGATGTTCAGCTCCGCCGCCGGATGTTTGCGGCGCAGTCCTTTGATTCGTCTTGGCATTGCTTACTGCCCTGAGCCTTTATGACGGGTCAACTGATTGACAAAGCGTACCGTGGCCATTTCGATGCTATCGATGATTTCCGTGGTTTTGGTTTGCAGCAGGGTATAAAACAGTAGCAGCGGAATCGCGACCATCAGTCCGAAGGCGGTGGTATTCATCGCCACCGAGATACTGGTGGAGAGGATTTCTGCTTTCATCGAGGGGTCGACCTGGGCGACCGCGGTAAATGCCTTGATCAGACCAATAATGGTCCCGAGCAGCCCAAGCAGGGTGGCAATATTGGCAAACATGGCCAGATAATGGGTGCGCTTTTCCATCCGTGGAATCGCTTCCATGATGCTTTCTTCCATCGACGCTTCGATATCATCGCGTCGTCGGCTCGCCGAAAAATTATTCAGGCCCTGCCCCAGTATCTTGCTGACGGTGGCATTCGACTCGCGGGTGAGCTGAATTACACTGTTCATTTCCCCTTGTTCCAGTAACGGCATAATCTTGTCGAGTGCTTTCTGATTGCTGCGTTTACAGGACGTTAGATAAATATAGCGTTCGATGGTGATTGTGACCCCGATCGCAAGTACCACCAGAATCGGGTACATGAACGGGCCTCCTGACTGAAAAAAGCGTATGACGGTATCAAGCATGAGTAATCACTCCGTGGTTGTAAAATGTTGCAGATGGTGCTCCATCGCTGAGTTGCATTCTAACGGTAAAGGTTTGCATGGATTGTTTTCACTCAGGGTTTTTTTGCGCTGTAAATTTCATCGTAATAGTTCAGCTGTCGTTTGAATGTTGATCTTTTTAGTGGCTGTATCGGGTCATCCAGTACGCTGTCTATCGGCGGCGTATCGAGTACCACGCGGTCAGCCGATTTCCACGGTACGATATACAGCACATTGGGTAATTCCTTGTTACCGATGATCGAGGTGCCCTGCATATCCAGGCGCTGTTCGGCCACACTCGTGGCGCTAAGCGTGATCAGTATCAATACGCTCAGGGTCTTCATTGTTTTGTGCTGTCGATTCTGCGGCGTAAATCGATGATCCACTTTTCAACATCCTCATTGTTGTTGTTGGTGAGTTGCTGGTACTTCAGGTATTCCTCCAGCGCCTTCGGTAGTTCCTGTAAATACAGATCCAGCAGTATCCCCAGATTGAGATGGGCATTGGCATATTCCGGGTCGACATTAATGGCTTTGTAGTAGTTGAATAAAGCCTGTTTAAAATCACCCTGCTGACGCTGAATAATTGCCAGATGATTATAGGCGATAGCATCATTTTTATCCTGTTGAATTGCGTTCAGAAAAGCTTCGGTGGCTAACCCCAGGTTCTTCTCGTGCAGGTATAGCAAGCCCAGATTGGTATGTACTTTGGGGGGTGTCGGGTCGCGTTGTTGAAGGATTTTGAACTGTTCTATTGCCTGTTCGATTTTACCGGCTTTGGAGTCTGACAGGGCCTGTTCAAAAGGGGTCTGCGGTTCAGTGGCAGTTTCATCCGCAGCTGGTAGCGTTGGCGCTGCGGTTATTTCAGGTTCTGGTTCCGGTTTGGCCACGCTGGGTGTCGTCTGACACGCGCTCAGGCTGATCTGGAGCAGCACAACGGCCACCAGGCTGAGGAGAGGACGGTAGCGGGAATTTGATTTAATCGGCATAACTCTCGGTCATTTCATTTTTGGCGTAGCGGAAAGGCAGCAGTTTCCCGAGGGCCTGCAGGCTTTTGCTGATCGACGCATCAAAGCTTCCAGCGGGAATACGTGCGAGATTGGACTCATGTATCTGTATCGATTTTTCTTCAAATGGATAGGCCTGATCCTCCAGTAGATAATTGTATTCTTCCAGTTCTTCGGCGTTGAGTTTTTGGGGACGCTCGGATTTTAACAAAGCGCCAGCAAATTCACGATAGATTTCCGCCAGATTGAAAGTGGCTGCGGTGGTGACTTCTTCGATCTGATAGCGTGCCGCCGCGCTGTAGGCATCGATGGCGGACTTCATCAGGTTCTTCTTGATCGCCAGACTTTTCTTTAAGGGTGCGGTTAGACTCGCGTCAGAATAGCTTTTATGCAATGGAACGGTTAATTCCAGGCTGGCCAGTGCTGCCAGATAGCGTGAGCGCTCGTTGCTGCGATCTTTAGCTGCGGCATCTGCACTGATGATTTCCCTGAGCCAGTGGTGGTGTTCGCGGGTGTTGCCCTTTGTGGCATAAAACTGGGCGATTTTATGGCGTAGCTCGATACTGCGAGCGAGCGGATAGGGGAACTGCGAGATATAGGTTTTATAGATTTCGATGGCGTGTGCTTCTTCGCCCGCCTGCGTATAGTGCTCTGCTGCCTGCCATAACAGATCCTGTTGCTGCTCGGGAACTCTGGTTTTAACCAGCTTGAGCATTTCCTCGGCCGCATTCAGATGCTTGCCGGAACTGCTATACGCCAGCGCCAGCTTTTCGGTGACGCCGAGTTCCCATTTCCCCTGGTCCTTGTGTTGAATTCGAAATTTTTCCAGTAATGCGATGGCCGCAGGCCAGTATTGCAGGGTCATATACTCGGTCGCAGCATCGTAATCAGCAATGATTCGGGTTGCAGAATCCGGCACCCGTTTGGCGACCCGGATAAAATGCAGTGCGGCCTCACTATGCTTGCCCTGCGTGCGCGCCTGTTCACCCTGACGGTAAATGGATTGTGCCAGCTGTTCATTCAGACTGAGTTCCTGTTTGGCATCACGCGGGCGCGTTTTAATGCTTTCGCTATAGGCCTGTTCAGCCAGGTCAAAGCGCTTTTCCGCATACGCGGAATGTCCTGTGATGACCCAGGCACGGTGCTGGGTTGCGCGATCCAGTGACGGTTTGGTGAGCAGCGGCTGGGTGACTTCCAGCGCTTTTGAGTACTCTTTCAGCGCATAAAAATTTTCTGCGGTTTTGATCAGAATGGCCGGCATCCGTGAATCATACGAAAAGCGATCGCTGTAGAGCTGCGAACTTTTGATCAGACGCTGGTTGACCAGAGATTTTTTTTCGAGAGGCGTTTGCTGATACAGACGGTCGTAGGCATAGAAAACGGCAAAACCGGCTTCTGCACTGAGTTTATGTGGTGCATATTCATAGGCGGTTTTTTCGTATTCGAGAATGGCTTCTTCATACCGGGTTGCTTCGTACAGGGTTTCCGCGAGTAGAAAATTGATGCGGGGTGCATCGCTATGTTGGGCAAAGGACTGTAGATGCAATTTATACCAGCTCGCAGCCACGGCATACTCTTCAATGTTGCCGGTTTTTCCGGCGACGGCATGGTAGTGGGTGGCGATATCGTACAGGTGTGAAGCGAGCCGGGGCTTCAGACTGTCCTGAGAATCGGAATCCTGCTGGCGCCAGAATGGCGTGCCGATATTGTAAAGTTTCACGAAGCGCTCTTTTTCCGGCAGGATGGATGAAGCAAATCCGGCTTTCTGCAGGCTGACGATGGCGCGCTCATGGAAAAGCGGGGTGTAGCGTGAAAACGGATAAAACTCACCAAACCAGAGATAGATATCGCTCGCATCGCTAAACCTTTCCTGTCGCGTATAAAGCTCTCCCAGACGGCGATATAGCAAAGGTTCGTAAGGGCGTTTTCCATACTGATTAAAGTATTGGCTGAGAGGCTGACGATCCGGCAGATAGGAAAACGCCAGACTGGTGACCCGCAGCACGTCGTTCATCAACTCCTGTTCAACCCGGCTTAATGAGGCTGACAGCTCGAATTCCTCCAGCAGATACTGGCTTTGTTTCAGGTCCAGCAGACGAATATAGCTATGTATCGCCTGCTCATAGTTATTCAGTTTGAACTGAGTCCAGCCCAGTTTGTAGAGGGATTTTTCAAAATAGATCGATTTCGGATGGTTGTTCACCACCACCGCGTAGGCCTGTTCGGATTCGACGAAACGTCCGCTCACAAACAGGTTTTCGCCGCGCCGAAACTGCACTTCATCGATATAGCGTGAGTTCGGGAACTCGCTAGCGATTCGATCCAGGTAAAGATCGGCTTTGTCATTCTGGGAAGCGACCGCATAGGCTCTGGACAGCTGGTATAGAATTCGATCATTGTCGGCCTTGTCGGGATAGGTTTGCAGGTACTGTTCATAGCGCTGTATCGCGAGCTGGGCCTGCTGTTCCCCCTGTAACGCCAGCTCCGGGTTTTCCGACAGTTTATTGTCCATGCTGGTTTCCAGCTCCAGATCTGCCAGGCGTTGTACTTCCTTGCCGGATTTCTGGGCCGGAGGGCTGGCTTCTACCAGCTCCCGGTAGCTGTCCAGCAGTTGTTTATTGTCGATCTCAAAACTGACCTGTGGGTTGATCTCTTCGATGGTTGGAATCGCCACGGTTTCGAGTTCAATATCGGCAATACTGCCGCCGATATTATCGCTGCCGGTGGCACAGGCCTGCAGCACCAGCAGGCCTGGCAACAATAGCGTTAGCAGCTTGAGCGGCCGCATCATGGCTTCTTCCTGCTCTGGGTGGACAACTCATCGTACAGACGCGCCAGTGAGTAGCGTGCACTGAGCTGAAGTTGAGCGATGTGTTTTTTGCGCTGCTGCAATGCCGAAATTGCCAGCTGATTGATGTACTGTTGCTGACGAGGTATCAATTCATTGAGGGTGCTTTGCAGACGCTCGATTTCTGTTTCCTGCTGTTGTATGCGCTGGTTCAGGGCATACAGTCTCTGTTCATAGCGCGCAGAGGCCTGTTGCACCGAAGCGGTGGACGCGGCCGCCTGTTGCAGGGCGCTATCGAGCTGCAGCAATTGCTGCTTCAGTTTCCAGAAGCGCGGCGCAAAGTCGGTACTGATATCCCAGTAGAGCAGGCCATGCAGCAACCGGTATTGCTGCCTTTCCGCGCTCAGATCTCGATCCTGCGGTAATCGCGCGAGTAGTGCTTTCACTTCATCCAGCTGCTGCAGGTGGTCGCTTTCAGATGCATTCGCCAGCGCCAGAAAATCCTGTTGCTGCTCGATGCGATTGACTTCCTCGGCCAGTGCGCTGCGCTGTTGCTGAAAACTCTCCAGCTGTTGCAGGTCCAGTGCCTGCAGTACCAGAGGTTGCTTGCCGGCAAAGGACTGGCGGCGTTCATGCAGCATCAGTTTGAACGCCGGTATACTGTCTTTCCAGCGCGCAATGCTATTGGCTATTTCCTGCAGTTCACGGTATTGCTGGAGTGCCTGCTGGAAAGGGCTGGCGCTAATCGTCTGTTGCAGGGTGCTCAGGGTTTTGAACAGCAGCGGATCACTTTTCAGTGTCGCGATTGCGCTGGCGCTGAGCAGGCGGTCTTCGGGTAGCGCGGTATACAGCTGCAGGCGTGGAATACTGTCAATCATGTCATCCAGCTGGGTGGACTGTTGCTGATACAGCTTGACCGCAAGGTCATAGGCCTGTGCGGCGAGTGTCCTGTTACCGAGTTGTTCATAGGCACCGGCAGTCAGTAGCGAGGCTTCCAGCGTCGCGCGGTCGGGTTGATGGCGCTTGATCAGGAGTTGCCAGTAGGCGAGCGCTTTTTTGGCTTCATTCTTGCGGCTCCAGATGGTGCCGGTGGCGAGTAGTGCCTTGTTGGTAACCGGGCTCTGAATACTGATTTTACGCAATTGCGCCAGTGCATCATCGAGACGATTCTGGTTCATCAGGATTAATCCGGATACCAGATTGGCGGAGTCCTGCAACGCAAGCGTTTCCTTATCCGTGGTTTTGAGTGCTGACAGAGATTTAAGCCGTTGCAGACCTTTTTCAGTTTCCCGCGCCGCGATTTGTGCGATGCCGAGATTATACTGTGCATAGGCATACCAGCTATCGCCTGCCTTGATCGCGGAAGCCGATGTGATGGCGTCGTCGAGCTGACCATTGTTCAGTTGCAGGCTGCTCTGAATATAGTAACGCTGCGATTCCTGTTGAGCCGGTAGTGGCTGGAGCAGACGTGACAGGTAATCCTCCGCCAGCTCAAAATTTTCCTGCTCATATTCAACCCTGGCCAGATTAAACCAGACGTTGTGCTGCGTTTCAGGGGCGAGATTGTGCTCCAGCAGCTGATTAAAGATGAGTGCCGTTTGCTGCGGCAGGCCATACTCAAAATACAGGCTGGCTAATAGCAGATCGGCGTCAGCGCGTTGATTGTTGAGCATGTTTTTTTCGTCGGCTACTGTCAGTTCGGTAATCGCAGCGAGTTTTTTGTGCTGGAATAAATGGAACAGGGCCGTGCCATAGGCCAGGTCTTTAACCCTGGTTTCATGCCGGTCTTCCTGTGCTGAAAGCATGACGGGCATAGTTAATACTATGCAGAGTGTGGTTTTCAGAAAGTAGTGACGGATAGAAATTCGCATCATTTAATAAAAAGCCGCAGCAACAGGGCTGGTTTATTCCCAGATTCGCGTTTTAAATAGCGGCTGTTCCTTGGACGGGTCATCGATGATCTGCAGTTCGATAAACTGAGGGTCGCTGCCCTTTTCAATCTGGATATTTTCTCCGCGCCGATAATCACGTTTATTCGGTCCCTTGCCGCTAAAAATGGCAATAATTTCATGTTTTCCGGAAGCCAGGTTACCGATATACAGGCGTTGCACCCCGCCGCGCTTGAGTGCTTCCAGTTCACGCTCGGTATACAGATGGCTGGCGATGACTTTTTCATCGATTTTGAGCTGCACCGAGTCGAGGGTAAAAAGCTTGCCGGAATCCATCGACAGAAAAACGCTGAACTGGGTGTTGGCAGGAAATAGCAGATCTTCTTCCAGAATAAACAGGTTTTTATTCAGTTTGAGCACATCGTTTTTCAGATCCTGAATATTTTGCTGCAACGCCGTCGCGGCATCCTGAGCGCTGGCATAGGGGCTGAATAGCAGGCTGAAGCATAAAAAGGCCGCAAGGCGGATGATTTTACTCATGTTGACTTCCTGAATTTGTGTTGTTATGTCTGGTTAACCGGGGCTAGCCGGGTCAATCAATCCGGATGAATAGTGTACCACTCCGTTAGCATCGATGATGACTGCTTCGATTTCATCGAGTGCATTAATCAGCTTCAGGCCCTGTTCCGGACCCAGTATAAACAGGGTGGTGGACAGCGCATCGGTAGTGGTTGCGTCCGGACCCATCACGCTCGCACTCCAGGCTGTATGCGCTGAGGTGCCGGTTTTCGGGTTGATTATATGATGAATGCGCTCGTTACCGGATAAAAAATAGCGCTCATAATCGCCTGAAGTTGAGATGGCGCTATCCGATAGTGGAATGCTTAACGCGATCTGCTGCTCCTGTCTGGGGTGCTGAATCCCGATCATCCAGGGCCGACCCTGATGATCGCCCAGAATACGGCTATCCCCGCCGGCACTCACCAGAGCCTGCTGGATACCGCATTGTTGTAGTAGCAAAATAGAGCGATCGACCGCATAGCCCTTGGCAATACCGCCCAGATCGATACGCATACCGGGTTTCGCAAATCGTACCGTTTGCTGTTGTAACAGCAGATTTTTATAGTTGATGGCGGGTAGTTGTTGCTGAATGGTCTGAGCACTTGGCTGCTGCTTCTTGCGGTAGTCGTAATAATAGCCGACCGAGGCAAAGCTAATATCAAACGCACCGTTAGAGAGTTCTGAAAAAGCAATCGATTTTTGCAGCAGGCTAAACAGTTCAGCGCTCACCTTAACCGCTTCAGTGGCGGCCAGTCGATTGATACGGGAAACTTCGCTGTTTTCCTTGTACGGGCTCATCAGTCGGTCTATACGCTGCATTTCAGCAAATACTCGATCGGTACAGCGTTCGGCCTGGCGCGGGTCGCTATGCCAGAGCTCGACATTCACCCGGGTGCCCATGACATCGAGGGACTGCTTATACCAGTCGGCACCGGCATGCGTGGCCAGCCCGGCCATGATTAAACCGGCCAGCCAGCCGTAACCGGTATTAACAACGGATTTACGCATAGGGTGGGTCAGGCTGACAGGGCTCCAAAAGCGGCATACAGATCGTAGGCGCTGCCCAGACCATGATTGGTAAAGGTGCTGGCAAACTGGCCGATATCGCCGTTGAGTGACATGTAATTGAGTAATACGGTATTGACCAGCAGATTAACGTTGTTAGCCGCCGGGCTGGAGGATGTCACGACCGAAGCATCGGCAGAAAAGCGCCCGATCTGACGACCACTGATCAGGGGCGTGGGTTTGCTGACTGGATCGAACACCAGGATGAATGAGCAGGCGGTGGATGAGTTATCGCCGGTCCACTGCCCTTTGCCGCGACCGCCCAGCGTGGTGCCGGAGTCGGCGGATTCATCACGCATCCCGTTGCTTGCCACCGAGCCATCACTGAACACGTAAATCATCAGCGGTTTATTCAGTCTGGCGGCGTAGTTCAGGCAGGCACCGATACAGCGTCCGGCGCGCAGATCACGGTTTTCACCGGTGCGCCGGTCACCGGTATGGTAGTCGTAACCGCCCATGGTGATGCAGCCACCGGCAGAATAACCGTTCAGGACCATCTTCATCACCGAGGCGGTTTTACGGAATTCGCCATCGCCATTCAGTTCGTCTGCAGTGAAGATAGACTGAATATCGGTATCCAGCAGTGGGTCGACCGGCACCCCGGCGAAGCGGTCTGCCAGATCGGCGGCTTTCAGGTAGCCACAACGTACCAGGTCTTTCACCACTTCGTCGCGCGTCAGGCCGGTATTTACGCTGCCGAGTTTAAGTTTCTTGTGGGTGATACGCGCCATCGATTCCATTACCGCCGTGACATCCGCCGGATTGCTCAGAATGGCGGTCAACTCACCGACATCCACCATGCCGGTGACGTCGCTCGGACGATCCACCTTGGTGGGGCGGAATTCCGGGTTGATCATGTTGGCGGGTGCCATCGAGTTGCCGCCGGAGTCACTGCTGCGTGATCCAATCAGGTCAACCACTGTACCCTTGCCGCCGGCCATCGAGATGCCATACAACGGGTTATGTGGATTATTGCCGGTATCGTTATCGGAGCGTGCCGGAATCACACAGCCATCGACCCGACCCACGGCCACGCCAGCTTTTTCCAGTATGCCCTTCAGCATCGCGCTGTCGGCATGAAACTGCAGGCCCAGTTCAGCGTTGACAAAATCATTGTTGATGCTGCCACTGAGCAGGCTGAAGTTGGTGGAGTCGAGTCCCGGCACCATATCGCCGGGTATGCCCATCTTGCTGTAACCTGCGGTGGTGATGCTGCCGTCATTCTGTCCGCCAGCCCCACCGACCAGTACATTGGAGCCGGCCAGATTGGCACCTCCGGCCAGGTCGAAGCAGATGAATGGAACCTTGTTGCCGGACAGGCCGCCGAGTGAACAGTTGATGTCATTCGCGAGTGACTGAACATCAGAAGACAGCGCCGCATAGGCCTGATTAGGTGCGGTAAACAGACTGAGTACGCCGCCGCTTAATATGGTCGCAGAGCCGCCCAGGAAACCCTGACGGATAAAATCGCGCCGCGTAACCGGACGCGCGTGATCACGATGATACAGCGGGGCATCAACAGGCAGGGCTGTTAGTTTAAATTTAGCTTTATGGGTCATCGTCATGTCCTATTGAATCAGCATCGCGGCGCTACCGACGGCGGCCGCACAAACCGCTTTTACAATCTGTGCAGTCCGTGCGGCAGTGTAAATATCCGTTGTCAGGTTGCAGAGGAAGTCCGGGTTGAAATGGGGGTCGCCGAGCTGCGGACATTTGATCATTTCTGTGATCAGACTGTCATAAGGGTAAGTGGCGACCGATGTGGTCAGGGTCTGAGACGTATCTGCACCCAGCAGATTAGCGACCTCAGTCTGATCCGGCTGTGAGTCCAGATTGTTTAGTAATACTGCGTTCACTACCGGATTGATCACATTGCTACGTTTTTGTGCGGTATTAAAGGCGGTTTGCGCCGACTCGCTAAAATCTACATCGCTAAACAGCACTCTGGCGGCATTGCCGATGGGCAGGCTGCTATCGAGGTTAACCCGTTCACTACAGGAGGTTAACGCCAGCTGTGCGATCGCCATCTGGTGAGACGGCAGGAAGGCATCGATGGTTTCCACCGTGGGCAGCTGTTGTTTGTATTGAACATACAGACTGTTAACCGCGCTGTTGGTGACCGGTACACCGGTCATTTTGGCAATGGTGGCATTGATTTCAGCGAAGGTGCGAACGCCGATATCGGATACTGCGGCGGGGTCGGCCGCAACCGGCGGTGGCAGCGGCGTTGGATCGGTCACGTTGTGGGTGTTGTCATCGAGTACTTCAAAGCTGAGGAAGAATTCATCCAGACTGGCACCTTTTTCCAGCGCGATTACCGCACCCAGCGGTGACAGCAGTTGACCATCCAGCGCATTGTAAGAACTGTCGATGCTGGCATTCAGGGTGGCGAAAGACTGTCCGGCTACAGCGGGTTTTCCGTTGATACCGATGCGCATTTTTTTGATTGTAATCGCGGTTGGTATCCAGTTCGGATCAAGATTGATGAAGGTCGGTTTATCGAACAGGTAGCTAAAGCTGTCAAACTGGGAAACCTCAAAGCGGATATAACTGTCAGGGATACCGATGCCGGGGGTGCCGATTCGGTCTGCAACCGAAAACAGCAGGAAGTATTTCTGGCCCACACCAACCGCAAAATTCTGTGCGATCTGAGCTGGAGTCAGCACCTGATTATGAATCGACACCATGCGCAGTTGTCCAAACCAGGGCCTGGTGTTGGAGGCACTGTTACCGAGCACGAAGGCATAGTTGTTTTCCCAGTCGATCGAAACCGGTTGTGTGATGGGGTCACTGACATTGATTTTTTCACCATTCACGAAGATCTGGCGTCCACTGACCGGGTTAAAGGTGGTCACCACATGCTGCAGGCTGGACTGCAGAATTTCTCCGCCATCCTCGGTGGATAATACAGGAATGCCGTTGGTTGTCGATAGTGTGCTGCGGTTATGAAAGTTATAGTTATACAGGGTCTGGGTGAGGGCAAAATTTTTGTTATTGGAGCCAGAGTCAAGACTGATGATATTTCTGTCTTCCTGGGTCACGTTGGCCGGAATAACCCAGGCCTCGATAGAGTACTCGCCGGATAGCTTGATGTAATCAAACAGCTTTTTGCTCTGAGCGGTGTCGGCCCAGGCCTTGCCGCCGGAGAAGTCCAGCCCGTAAGCGCCCAGCCAGTTGACATTGCCAACCAGAGTTAGATTCATCGAGGGCTCGATGCCGGTGAGGTCAAACGCGGTTGAACCAGCGCCCTGCTTGAATTCCCATAGTGCAATCTGGTTGGCTTCGTGGCGGTTGCCACCGGAGGCGACGATCCCATCTTCGAGTAAAACCAGCGCCTTACTGGTGACCAGCACCGGATCGATCACGGTTGGGCTGATGGCAGTCGCAAAGGCGGTGATGGCGGCCTGCATCTCGTTTGCATCGCTGTCGCACAGGCTGGGGCCGGACCAGCATTGATGCCCGCCGCGCAGGCGGTCAACCAGTCTGGAGTTTTGCGGGAAGTCGATATTGATGCGCGGTTTGGCGGCGTCATAAGAGGCGCTGGCATCCGGGTTGGCAAAAAACGGTGACTGTTGCTGAGAGATACCTTCTTCATAATGACAGGCAATACAATGCTGTTTGACTAATACATGCACGGTTTCGGCATAACTGGCCGGAGAGTTATCCAGCGCCGTAAGGGGAAAGGTTTTACTATCGCCAGGATTTTTAATCGCGGGCGCGCTCATCGGTATGGCTCTGGCCGTGGTGTTGTCGGGATCAAACGCCCAGTTGCTGATCATGTTTTCGATGATGTCGGCACACACCTTGTCAACCGCTTCCCAGCAGTTATGCCCATTCACCATTTTGGCTACCATCGCAGAGCTTGAGGGGTTTTCCAGACTGACCAGCGCTACAGCCGCATTATAGGAACTGTTAACGTCATTCGGGTCGGCAAATGGATAATCCTGGGCAGCCTTACCTTCGGCGTGACAGTCACCGCAGCGGTTACTGGCTTTCAGATTGTTCCATACACTGATTTCATATCGACGTGCCTCTTCGGTTGCTGCGGTCGATGTATTGGCAACGGTTCCATTGCTACCCTGAAAAGGATTGGCGGTGGTGGCGGGGCCATCGCAGCCCAGCAGGAATGCGCTTAATGCGGATAGCAGGCTGAGGCGGATCAGCAGGGTGGTGTTTACGGCTAATGGAGTCATGCCTAATTCCCCTTGCAATAGGCGGCTACATCACGAAACACCTGTTTCATGCGGTAGCCCGTTCTAAAGTCGGTGACGATGGTATTAAACGCGCTACGGTCGGCGTTGTTGACGGGTTCGCGCAGGCACACCGTTTGAAACGCTTTTCTGACCTGACACTGGGCAAACGCGGTGCTATTCGCAAGTTCGCGCCCCAGCGATTTAGCGCCATTACCGATGGCATGGCCCTTTTCATCGAGTACCAGTCCGGGATAACTACTGGACCAGCCCAGTAGTGAGTTCTGACCATTGCGCCAGTAGTTTATCCAGCTGTCATCGGTGGTGATATGACCGGCTTTAAAGTTGTTTTCATTGATCAAAAATTTACCCTGCACCGCATTCGGTGTGTACGCCATGGTGGCCGTATCTTCGATCACGTTGCCATTACCATCGTCGCTGAAATCCAGTTCGTAATGGGCGAACGCGCCCATCATGCCATCCATACCGGCGTGGCAGCCGACACAGCTATTGAGGAAGATACGGCTGTCACCGCCGGGGCTGCGCGATACATCTCGGTGCACCCGATCCGGGATGCGTGAATTGTCTTTCAGCGGCTCCAGATCGGTACACAGGTGATTAATCAGGGTGAAGCGGAACATCGCGCGGTTGGTACCGAGATAGAAAAAAGCTCGCGCGGCGGCACGTGTGGTTAAAACTCCGGCCGTCGCCGTGGTGTCAAACAGGGTCACTGCGCTCTGGGTCTGTTGCTGCAGGATGGTGTTATCGGCCAGATTTCCGGCCACCGGTCCAAGTGCTTCGAGTGCCGCGTAATGCTGGTTGTTGCGGTTGCTATAGGCGGGTAGATTATTGCCGGTGTAGAGGATGTCACCGTACAGGACTTGACGAAAATCGATGTCATCTCGGATCATACCGATCACCGTAGCGCTATAGTCGTTGAGCGGGGTGAATACGGTTTGCTCTTCATTGGTCCACGGCGCGACGAAATTTTTCAGCGTTACATTATAAAAGGCCGGGTCTTTTAGCGCTTCTTCGGCGGCGCTTTTCCCACTCGGATCGGTAATCAGCAGGCTTTCCATCTGCCCCAATACGGTTGCGCTCGGAGGTGTACCGGTAAGACGATCATGGATACGGTTGGCCTGCCGGCGTTGTTGCGCATCGGCGTTGACAATTTGGCTGCTTAACAGGATGCATCCCAGTGAAACGGTCAGGATAGAGTTTTTAAACATAAATATGGGGGTCCGTAATAAACGCCATCATTGGCAAACTGGATGAAGCTACTGATGTTTTAAATTAGCATAGCGTGCTAGCACGAAAAAGATTTAGCTTCCGGAAATAGGTCACATAAATAGAAATAGCGAATGGCTTAAATTTGAATTTTGCTATTCTTGCACGCTAAGGACTGTATTCTAGCCGCAAAAAAAAACATTGCTGGACCGCCGGGCTCGGAAATCTGACGTTCTATCGGTTATGTTGTGCAGCAAACTGCATCGTTGTAGGTTTTATCTACAATGCAGCGAATCAGGAGTCGCTGCCATACGGACAATTCAATTCGGAAAAAATATATCTATGGTTTTCACAATGTCTTATCAGGGTTCACGCTATTTACTAGGTGGAAGTTTATTGCTGCTGCTTGCCTCCTGCAGTGATAGCGCGACCACTGAAGTGACGGGTGCGGATCCGGGTGTACTGGAAGCGCCCATCGCCTACGTAAGACGACCGATAGCGCTGAATAACAATGGCAGTCCACGTCAACCAGATCTACGCGAGCCGCTGTTTTTTGTCGAAGGTGGTGATCTATTCCTGCGTAGTAATTCGACGGTTAGCGCGACTGAAATCAATATCACCGCAGGCGTAACCCAGAGCCAGGGCGATGTGAAAGATCTGCAGGCTGCGTTTGATGGTACGCGGTTGATTTTCAGTCTGCGACTGTTTGATCCGAACCCGAATGATGATGACACTCCGAGCTGGAATATCTACCAGTATGATCTGGCCGAGCAAACCCTCAGTTGCATACTGGATGCCGATCCCTCCACCAGCGTGTGTGACGGTCTGAATGCAGAGCAGGGCGACGATGTTGCACCGGCATATCTGCCGGATGGACGGATCGTTTTCAGTTCTAATCGTCAGCGCCTGTCGGGTGAAATATTGACTAACGAAGGCAAGCCACGTTTCCGTGCGCTGGACGAAGATGAAGACACGATGGCGATGGTACTGCATGTGATGAATGCGGATGGCAGCGATTTAAAACAGATTTCCTTCAATCAAAGTCATGACCTCAATCCACAGGTGCTGACCCACAGTTATCCCGGAGAAATCATGTTTACGCGCTGGGATCATGCTGGTGCCAATAATGCGATGCATCTGTATAAGATCAATCCGGATGGTAGCGATCTACAGCTGCTGTATGGTGCGCACAGCCATAATAGCGGCGCTAATCGAGTCGGCAGCAATACCTCTACGATTCAGTTTTCACGTCCGCAGGAAATGCAGGATGGTCGTCTGATGGTCATAGCAAGACCATTCAGTAACACCTTTGGTGGTGGCGATATTGTGATCATTGATGTTGAAAATTATGCCAATAACGATCAGCCGGTAACTTTTATGGCCGGTATTCCGGGTAGAGCGCAGACTTCTGCAACCATCAATAACATCAGTACCGCCAATGAAGTTTCGCTCGGCGGCCGTTACAGTGCGGCCTATCCGCTATGGGATGGCAGCAACCGTATGCTGGTGAGCCGAAGCAGTTGTGAGCTGGAACTGAATAATGTGCGCAGGCCCTGTATCGAGCCTTATCTGTCTAATCCTGCTGCAGTTGAGGCTTCACCGGCTTATAGCCTGTGGCTGTATGATATGAATAGCCACTCGGAAAAAGTCATCGTGCCGGCGCAGCGGGGCATGGTGTTGAGCGATATTGTAGCGCTGCAGTCGCGCCCGTTACCGCTGGATAAGGCCGAGCATGCACTGGATAGCGACTGGGAAAGTCTGGGGTTGGGAGCGATCCATATCCGTTCGGTATATGACTTCGGCAATGGCAGTTTTGATGGCTGTTTTCTGAGCGACTGCACCGATGCTCCAGATATAGTTACGGTGAACGATCTGGGTGATCCAGCAAAGGCGACGGCGGATCAGCGCCCTGCCCGTTTTGTACGTTTCGAAAAAGCCGTTTCGATGGCGGACCCCGATGATACGGATCTGGGTAATGATGCACCGGATCTGGATCGCGCGGCGTTTGGTCCGATCCGCAATCTGGGGATGCGCGAAATCATCGGCTATGCGGCGGTGGAACCGGATGGTTCGGTAAAGGTGAAGGTGCCGGCCAGTATCCCGCTCGCGATCAGCGTGCTGGATAAGTCCGGGCGTCGTATCGGCGCACGCCATGCCAACTGGTTTCAGGTGAAAGCCGGCGATACGATGGAGTGCACCGGCTGCCATAGCCATGCTTCGGCGAATAGCGAGACCCCGCCGATACACCAGCGACGCGATGCAGAAGTGGCCTCGATCAACAGCGGAATTCCATTCAGCGGTGTTTTTGCGAATACCCAGATTCCAGGACAAATCGATCCCTATTTTGGTGATATCGGGGAAACCATGGCAGAGGTTCGCTTCAAGCACGCGCCCGCTGAGCCACAGCTGAGTGCTGATATCATCTACAGCGATGTGTGGACCGATTCAGGCGTGCGCACACCGGATACTGACTTCAGTTATCGCTATTCCAATCTGACCACACTATCCCCTGCCAGCAGCAGTTGCCTGCCGGATACCAGCTGGGATTTTAAATGCCGCATCGTGATCAACTACGAGCAGCATATTCACCCGTTATGGTCGGCACCAAGAGGTAGCGGTAGCTGTACCAGCTGTCATACGAATTTTGATACGGTGTTACTGATTGATCGGGTAGCCGATGCGCAACTGGATCTAAGCGATGGCGTCTCGGACCAGGAAGCAGAACGTTTCAAGTCTTACCGGGAACTGTTTTTTAGCGATCAGGGGGAAACGCTGGATGCCACCGGATTGCTGATCGATATCCAGATCCCGCAGGATATTCCGATACTGGATGCAAACGGTAATCCGGTACTGGATATAAACGGTAATCCAGCCTTTAATACGATACTGGTCGATGATCCGGCAGCCAGGGTCACCGCTTCCATGTCGGCAAATGGAGCCAGAGCCAGCTTTTTTATCCAGAAATTGACCGATGCTGCAGCAACCCGCAATGGTTCTGCGGCTGCTGGGGATAGCGCCTATCTGGATCACTCCACCTTTTTGAGTGCAGATGAATTGCGCCTGATCAGTGAATGGCTGGACATCGGTGCGCAGTACTTTAATAATCCATTCGATCCTGCGGTACCGCAGAACTAGGGAAGAATATAATACGTTACCATGTTGAGCTTTAGCCTTTGAATCGTCTGCTCAGGAATTACCGATTGCTGCTGCCTGTTTATAGTCTGCTGCTGGCGCTGCTGACCAGTAGCGCTATCCAGGCTCAAACCGAGCCGACCGGCGAGCAGCTCGACAGTGAGCAGGAAGTCCAGTTAACCATTGCCGATCCGTATATCGAAATCCATACCGGACCGGGTGCTGGATACCCGATATTCCATGTGGTGGATCGCGGTCAGCAGATTGTGATGCTGAAGCGCAAAACCAGCTGGTATAAAATTCGTGCCGAAAACGGCAAGGAAGGCTGGGCCAGTCGAGAGCAGATGCAAAAGACCCTGTTGCCTGGCGGCCAGGTTCTGCAGTTTAGCGAACAAGATCGTGAGACCTTTATCAAACGCCGCTGGGAGTGGGGGGTCACCTCGGGTGAGCTACATAATGCGCCGATTTTATCGCTGTATGCCGGCTATGCGCTGACCGATAATCTATCGGCAGAGCTTACCCTGGCGCAATCTATCGGCAATGTTTCGAGCAGTAATCTGTACAAGCTGAACCTGTTGATGCAGCCGTTTCCAGCGTGGCAATACTCGCCATTCTTTACCCTCGGTGCCGGCGCGATTCAGGTTAAACCGAATGCGACCTTGATCGATCCGGCGGATAAAAATAATGCGCTGAGTCAGGTTGGGTTGGGTTTTAAAACCTATCTGACGCGGCGCTTTATATTACGTGTGGAGTATAACGAGTATGTTATTTTTTCAGCCAACAACGATAAAGATGAAAATGAGGATATAGGTGAATGGAAAATCGGTTTCGCAGTCTTTTTCTAGCGCTTCTGGTCACGTTCAGTGGACTGTTCAGCAATGCGTTGCTAGCAGCAGCCCATCTGCCACCGGACAGTGACCTGCTGATAGCACCGGATGTCGAGCGTCAGGCCTTCGATGATGCGCAGATCGACAGCAGTGATTTTGAGCTGATGCTGTTTGCCGGTTTTCTCAGTATCGAAGATTTTGGGGTCAATGCACTCGTTGCGTTCAAGCTCAATTACTACGTGAATGAGTCTATTTTTGTGCAGCTATCGCTGGCCCAGTCAGAAGGTAGTGAAACCAGTTACGAAGTGTTATCCGGTGGCGCGCCTCTGCTTACCGATGATGAACGGCAGCTACAGTATTACAGCATCAATATTGGCTATAACCTGCTGCCCGGCGAGGCGTTTCTGGGGGAACAGACGGCGTTTAATACGGCGCTGTATCTGAGCGCTGGAATCGGTAATACCGATTTTGCCGGGAGCGAGCGCTTTACCATCAACTATGGTGCTGGTTATCGCTTTTTGCTCAACGATGCGATCTCGCTGAATACCGAGTTCCGTAACAATGTGTTCGATGTGGATGTGTTTGGTAAAAAAACAACGAGCAATAATCTCGAATTTATTGTGGGGATCGGCTGGTTTTTTTAGCCGCGCTGAATTTAACGAAACGAATTAAAAATGAGGGAGAGTGTATGAAAGTTTATCTGAATCAAATCATGTTGCTGCTGGGGCTACTGGCTTTCAGCGCGGGCACATTTGCAGCAAAGGAAATGAATGCGCCGGCCCCCGATTTTACCTTAAAG
>FLOH01000973.1_pt1 | contig 48993 bp, 38 predicted proteins | sample 756751 | NCBI WGS metagenome assembly FLOH01 (sample SAMEA4026879, study PRJEB14308) | marine metagenome | biome: coastal water; material: water | depth 74 m | reverse complement strand
TACGCTTGCATGCCATTTCTATAATCATCAAAATCAAAGGCGAATTTTTTACCATTAGGATGGAATTGTTGATAGAAATCATTAAAAGGTGTATATGTTGCGAATGGGATATTTGTTGAATGCATATCATAACGAGTACCTTCTGTATGTTCAAATGGATTAGTCCATCCGAAGTCATTATCAGCAGGGTCACCACCATATGCGGAGCTTTGGCTCATATTCGTAATTTTACGAGTTTCCATAATTGCATCACTTGAGCCAGTGAGTGAGCTGTAAGAAAATACGTTATCTATGGCAAGATCAGTATTTGCTAGTTCACTAAAATTATTAACTGTAAATACTAGATCGGTTGGCGTACCCAAAGAAATTACATCTTCAAGGCCACCTGTTTTTAGCTCGGGGTTGCTAGTGGTAATGGCTGGGGTAAATGTAGGGCATGAGTAAGCATTAGAACCTTTACTGCCAGGGCAGACAACAGGGCTTAGATCAAAAGAGCCATTTTGATCTTGCACAGGAATTGTACCTAATGGTTGGAAAGTAAGATGAACTGGATCTATAAGTACTTTGGATGTAGCACGTAAATCATCTTTATTAATTATTTCATATTTAAAATCAGTTACTTGTAGCTGTTTTGCAATATTTTCTTCTGAAACAGAAGAGTATGTGTAGCTTGGAGCATAAGAAAATAAAGAAATTTGATACTGTTTATTAGATAGGTTAAGATCACGGTTGTTTGTAGTTGACAATAACATAAAGTTGTTCGATGCCATTATAGGAGTTGGGTATGAAGGCACTATGGATGGGGGTGGGGGAGGATTAGTAAGATCAAAAAGTGATTCATTATTAAAATGTGCTGTTACGGTTACACCTCTTCCTGGACAGAACAAAGATTTTTCTGGCTCTCTACATTTAATTGTAATAACCGGATTTCCCGCAACGTCTTTTGGTTTTACAATGTACTGCACAGCATCTTTACCATCTGCAATTGCAGAACTTTTATTATCTTTCCAAGTGATTGTTGATTTGTCTTTATCTAAATATCCGGCCCTTACATATACAGCAATAGCACTATGGTCTGGTGGATTGTTGGCGGCAAAGTGATCACCTATATATAGACTTTTATTATTATTGTTTACAATCTTTGCGTGCAATTCGTATTTACAATAACCCTTTTTGCTATTAACAATCCCCAAAGAAGGCATGGTTAAATCCAACTTTGTACCTCCACTATTTGAGGTTGGGATAATAGTTGGAGAGGCATTGCAATCGCCATATTTATCTTCGGCATAAATTTTTGTTTCTGAAGTATTAATTCCGGAGCCATCATCAATAGCAAAATTTTCCCACTTAATAGTTGTAGGGTTCATACTTTTGTCATTTTCGTATCCAGAATTTATACCTACAGCAAACCATACTTCACTTGGTGCAAGAGATATTGGTGGAGTGTTGTCTATTTCCCAAGTTGTATATACGCCAAATTCGAATCCATTAATATTTTCTCCAGATTCCGGGGAAAATTTTATCCATCCTAAATATTCACTCCAGGCATAGCCTTGAATTTTTCGACCCTTTTTTATAACAACATGACTCTGATTTGTTTCAGTTTCGACAGCACTATTCATATCAATCCATAAACCCCAATCACTGCCACTCTTCTGAGCACTAAGATCTTTAGTTACTCCATTATCATTCGACGAAAGGCGTATCCAGCCAGTATGCTTGTTCCATATATAACCAGTTATTGCATGCCTGGTGCCTACTGGTGTTAATTTCACTTGTGGATACTTTGCTTCTGTGTAGTTGTTGGGGTTGTTTATACCACTACCAATTTTTTCACCATCCAATGCAGTCCATCCAACAGTATCGCTCCAAATAAAACCCTTTAAAAAGCATCTACTTGCATTACAGTCAGCACTATCCGTGCTTATTTGTGCTGCTCTATCATTGGTGCCAGGGCTTCCAAAGGCTGTACTGTCGTTATATGGGTCAATGTAGAATTGTTTTTTTGGGCCTTTATAATAACTAGTATTATTAAATGTGCTTCCGCCTGGATTTACTGCGGTTTTATAATCAAAATGTAAAATGCCCATTTCTTCGCTATATGCAGTGCCTGTAATAGGAATTTGTGCTGCATAACTTTCTCCTGCAAATAGGATTAAGCTTAGGAAAACCGCTGTTGTGAGGAATTTTATTTTATTCATATTGTTTATACAGATTGTCAGTTTGAGCCCCCTAGTCCCGACTTGTCGGGAGGAATTGATTATTCTATTATTCCCGTAAACCGGAAGGAGTTGTGTAGCTCCCCCTTTAGGGGGATGGGGGGCTCACAGCAGATTGTTGCAATATAACTATTTAGCATTAGAGATACAAACCGTACGTAGACTTGCATCAAGAATTTTACCGCAAAGAGTAGAATCTTTTTTAGATATAGCTTGTCTTAAATAATAATTGTTAATACTTGCAGTTTGAGTATTAATACATTTAGCTTTACTGTTTTTATCCTGAATAAAATTACAGTACGAAAGATCTTTTTTTTCTGCAGCTAAATGAAAGTAAATTTCATCTTTACATGTATTCTTACTATCACTACTTAATTTGTCACAGGTTTTTAATTTATCTGTATTGGTTTTATATGTTACCTGTGGTTTTTTGGCAAAATCTGCCACCTTAAGATTATTTGCAATAGTTTTAGTGCAGTTGTCTTTTAAGTCAGCATCTTTAATTTTATTACAATTTGCACTATTTAAGCTTTTAATACCACTAGAATGGTAGTAGTTATCTAAACATTCCTGTTTTAAGGTTAAATCTTTTATTGTAATACAATCAGATGCTGATTTTGCACTTTTACCAAGTGTCGCCTGTATTTGATCAAGACAATTTTGCTTAAGTTTTACATCTGTAATTTTTTTACACAGCGTAGTGTCATTTTTATTTAAGCTTATATTAAAATAAACTAAATCGAGGCATTTAGACTGTAGCTTAGATTCTGATATTTTTTTACACAAGCTATCATTATTATTTTGGATTCCTGCATTATAATTTAGTGTATCTAGGCATGATTGTTTTGTTTTTGAGTCATATTGAATACTGTCACAATTTTTTCCAACCATAAGAGCTGTGCTTAAAGCGGAGCTATCTGCTTTAGTTTTTTCTTCTGCGCTAAGGCCAGGATCAGCAAAGCCTTTTGGTTTTTTTATTTCTTTTAATACTGTTTTTTTCGTAGTTGTTTTATCTATTTTTTGGCTCTGAAAATACACAAGTGCACCAAAAAATCCGATTACAATGGTAATAATGATTACCCAACTTAGGATTTTCCCCTTTGGTTTATTTTTTTTATTCATATTTCGTATGGTTGGCCGTATGTTTGGCCGTATAGTGGCATTATAACTACAACTTGGCCTACAATTTGGCCCACAACCTGCCTGCCGGCAGGCAGGGCTCGGCCCACAATTCGAATCAGAAATTAACAATTAAAATAATATAAGTTCCAACACTTAAAAACAACAAAAATAAACTCGCAATAATGTTACTGCGTAAATATAAACTTTTAATTCTTAATGCTAAATGAAATATTAGAAGAAGAATTGTTATATTTAGGATAAGTGGAGTTTTGAATGTTTTAATTACAAATTCACTACTTAGGCCTATGTTTTTTTCTAATGCAAAACTAACCAAAAAGAAGTAGATGATATAAAAACAAAGCAGCCAACTTATAAAACTATCAATTTCAGTTAGTATATATGTTATGTAGCCTATTTTTTTTGGTTGTTCTTTTTCGGTTGATTTGTCCACTGGTGCAATATCCATCTTTTCATTATCGGACAGGTCAAGACCTGTCCCTACATCATCGTCTGACGTCGTTGCTGTATCGGTTGGTTCATCATTTATTTGTTCGTCCTTGGGATAGGCATCCGCCTTCGCCATAGCTCCTTCGGACAAGTGCCTTTCCCCTACAGCATCGTCTGGCACCTTTGCTGTATCGGCTGTATTTACAATCGTTGCATCTTTCTTTTTAAATCTTGCAAACAAGTTACTAATTTGCGTTTTTATTTTATTTATTATTGACTCTTTTGGTTCGCCCGATATCTGTGCCTTACCCAGTGTTTTAAATTTATTAGTAATATTTTTAAATATACTTTTAATGCCAGAGAGCCCAACAGCTTTATTGTAAATTTCATCTTCTTTATTTTCGGCTGTAGTTGTTTTTAGTTCGTTAATAATTGAATCGTATTTTTCATTTTCGTTGGTATTTGCATCTTGTGCATCAGGATTACTTATTAATTCATAAAGATGTTCACTTAATTCTTTTACACGTGCAATATTGCTACTACTCCTTATTTTTTCTAATTCTTCAAGTGTATTTTGTATATTTTGGACTGATATATTACTAAAAAGATCTTTGCTTGTTTCAAGAACTTTTTTTGTATGGATTATTATATTATTAATTTCTGCAACGAATTTTTTTTCTATTTCTTCATTTTTTGCCCTTAAGTCATTATCTTTTTGTGTTACCTCATTTTCCTGCCCTTCATTATTTTTTAGTTTTTTTTCGAAGGTCGACAGTGTTTCTTCAGCTTTTAACTTCTCTCCATCTGTTGCTGTTGCACTATATAATTTATTTATTTTTAATCCATATTCGGTTCGGAGTCTTTTATATGCAGAAAAATCGTCTAATGAATCAATCGTTCCATCAACCTCTTTGCCATTACCATCTATCCCATTGAATGAAAAAGTTTTTATACCCTTTTCAGCCTTTGTGCTCTCTTGTTTTTTCTGAATGTTTTCATATTCTACGTCTGATATTTCTTTTACATCAATAATAGCTAAGCCCATTTTATGCAGTTCTTCCTGAGCAGCTTCTTTACTGTCAGCATCTAACGCACCGGTTATTTTTTTATTATTTTTTGTGAGTGCTGTATATTCTAATTTCATTGTCTATTTTTATTTAGAATTATTTTATCATATTTATAGAAATTATAGAAATTATAAAATATATAAATTAATGTGGTATTATACTTACCTAAATTAACATGTATTAAATGGAGTACGCGCAGATAGTAATTTTAAAAAAATTAGGCGGATTTGATGACGAACTTACATATGGTATTCCTGATTTTTGTAATTCAAAATGTGATATTGGATCGTTTGTAGAAGTACCTTTTCATAATAAAAAAGCTAAAGGTATTGTTGTTAAAATTACAAAAAATATTCAGTCGAACTTAGATAAAAATAAGGTAAAAGAAATTGTAAATTTAATATCGGATTTAACAATTAGTAAAGAGTATATTGAATTAGCGCGTTTTATCTCCACTTACTATCAGACTTCCATGAGTAGGGCTATGCGCTTATTTTTTCCTAAAAAGATTTGGAGCGGTAATTTAAGTGCACCGGTTCAAATATTTTTTAAGGTAATTAATAAAGATGCTTCTTTGAGGGGTGATAAACAGAAAAGATTGGTTGATATTATTCGTGACAATGGGGGATTGATAGAACTCTCCAGATTAAGAAGGGGGACAGAAGAATTTAGTTTAAGCACAATAAGATCGCTTGTAAAAAAAGGTATTATCGAAGAGGTGTCAAAGCCTTTGTTTGAACCTTTTGATCTTGGTAAGAATATTTTTAAGGAGCCTGATATTATTCTTAATTCGGATCAAGCTGATGCTTTGGATCAAATAAATAAATCAGATAAGCCGGTTTTGTTGCATGGCGTTACAGGTTCTGGAAAAACTGAGGTTTATTTACGTAAAATCTTAGAAACAATTAAAAATGGTAAGCAGGTTATTTTATTGGTTCCAGAAATTGCCCTTACTCCACAGATGATTAATTATTTTAAGGACTATTTAAAAAATCATATTGCTGTTTTTCATTCTAAATTAACTGACTCCGGAAGAGCTTTGGAGTGGTGGAAGGTTAAACTTGGTCATTGCCCATTAATTATAGGCTCTAGGTCTGCAATTTTTGCACCTGTATCTAATTTAGGCTTAGTTATATTAGACGAAGAACATGAATGGACTTATAAACAGGAGTCAACACCATATTATGAGACTCATAGAGTTGCGGAAAAAATGAGTAAATTATGGAGTGCGCATTTAATTTTTGGCAGCGCTACACCAAAGGCAGAAAGTTATAAAAAAGCTAGGGCAGGGGATTACACTTATTTGCATTTGCCGGAAAGAATTCATAAAAATGACATGCCACATATTGATGTTGTGGATTTGCGAGAGGAGTTTAAAAAACGCAATTTTAGTATTTTTTCACTTAAATTGCAGAATAAAATAAAAGATCGATTAAGTAAGAACGAACAAATAATTTTATTCGTCAATCAAAGGGGTATGGCAAATGCAGTTGCATGTCGGGATTGTGGTTACACAGAAGTGTGCCCTAATTGTGATATATCGTTGAAATTACACAATGGCATAGATGCACGCCGCAGTACACATCTAAGATGTCATTATTGCGACTTTAAGAAGGAACCGGAAATTGTTTGTCCGGAATGTAATTCTCATTATATTAAGCATATTGGCGTTGGTACTCAGCGCGTAGAGCATGAAATGCGAAAGCTATTTCCAAATGCGCGTGTAATAAGAGCGGATAGTGATACGACAAAGAATAATAATGGATTTTCTAGTATATATGATGATTTTACACATAGAAAATTCGATGTGCTTATAGGCACGCAAATGATCGCCAAAGGTTTGGATTTTGCGAATGTGAGCCTTATAGGTATTGTACTTGCAGATATTGGTTTGCATATTCCTGATTTTAGAAGTTCAGAGAGGCTTTTTCAGATTCTTACACAAGTTTCTGGTCGCTGTGGGCGTCGGGATACGCCTGGCGAAGTTATTTTACAAACTTATAACCCAGATCATAGAACTATCCAAAGAGTAGCTAATTATGAATATAGTGACTTTATTGAAAACGAATTGGAGGTTAGAAGTAAGTTAAGTTATCCGCCTTTTAATCGCATGATTAAATTTACAGTGGTTGGTAGTGATTTAGATAAATTAACTAAACATATTCAGTTTCAACAAGAAACACTTGAAGATATTTTTAAGATTAATAATTTAAAGGTAAAAATAATCAGCGCACCTGCCTTGCTTTCCAGAAGGGCAAATTTTTATTATTACAACGTATTATTGCGCGCAGAGGATCCAAATGTTATTTTTTCTCATTGGCAACCTCCAAAAGGGTGGAGGATTGATGTTGATCCGGTGCATACCACTTGATCCAAATAGTGACCTGCTTCGCGTCACCAAATTATTACCTGCTCGCTTCACTCGCGTTACCAAATAGTTTCTTAATAAACAATATGGTCACAATAGGTCACGCGATCCCGATGAAATCGGGATAGCTGGTCACTATTTGGATGGTTTAGCTATAGAAGCAAGGGCTGCGTTAAATTCATCGTCCGGAACAGAACCTATGATTGCCTGTACTATGGCATCCATTTTATTAAATATATCATCAATACTTTGCACACTATCAACTTCAGCTCTTAAAGATGGATATTTTTCCATAAGATATTGCTTTACTTCCTGTCCATGCTTTTTTTTGTCTGTTTTTGCCTTTTTTTGATCTCGGATTAGTGCAAAAAATTTAGGATCAAATCTATCTAAAAAGCCTCTAATTTTATTTCGGAATTGGGATGTTGTCCAGCCCTTATGCCCACTTAATGAAGCTTCTCTGGCTGTCGCATTTAGTATACTGGCATTACCTCGCGTATAAGTATCACCTTCACTTAGGTATGCTACATGATCTATTATGCCGTCCGCCATTGTAACCCAGGACATCTGCCTTGCAAATTCTTTACGCGCATCTATTTTATGTGAAGCATTTGCATTATTTTCTAACCACATTAAAGCCCCTACATACGCATTTTCCACACCGGTGTCTTTTGCCTCTTGCTGTCCGGATTTACCGGCAAGCCAACGTTTTGCAGTATTCGAATCACCCATGCATGCAATAGACCGTCCCCAGTCGTGATCCCAATCTCTTTCTGATACCGACTTACGTACACGTTGTATAGTCATTTCGTCGTTTTGAACTTCTGTCCAATAGAAGTCCATAAAGTCGTTGTTATCACCTTGGTCCGGGTGAATACTACCTCTTGCATAACTATCTCCAAATTTATTTTCTGCAATACGAATATAATCAGCCTTTGTCAAAGGCGGCTGTTTGCTATAGATCCACTGTGTAGCGGGATATGCGTTTAAATGTTTGTCCAGTGCAAGACCTCTGTCTGGTGGCAATAGCCCATCTGCCATACCTACAATCAGATGAAAAAACACAGCTTCTGCAAATGATTTACCTTTTGTTATGCCATATTCCATAAGAGCTTCATACTCCATAGGGTCTACATGTTCTCCGTTTCTATGTTTTTTTAACAGCTGATCCATACGTTCTGTGAGCTGATCCTGAATTTTATCCAGAGACGGCATATATTTTTGTATATTACTATCCCAGCTGCTTTCATTCTCTTTTTCCAGGCTCCAGAACTCATCGTAATCATATATTTCACCAATAGCCTGATGAAGTTTTTGTCTTAAAAGTATCGGATTTTTAAGTAGTGTCTGATCACCTGGCATAAGAGACGCTGAGCTTTGTAATTTGTTTAATATTTTCCAAAGCTCTTCATCTCTCCAGTTAATTCTCCCATTTTTTGCAAGCAGTCTAAGAATCGCCTTAAGAGCATCCTTATTCGGGTTTACGTTATTAACCATGTTATGCATGATATCTATAAGCTCCCATGAGTCTTTATTTTCCCAGCGACTTTGCCATTCATTAACTTCTTCTAGCTCCGCTTTTTCTTTACGGGCTTCGGCCTCCTGTCCAAATTCACCAATAATAGGCAAAGGTATGTTATTAAACATTGCTGATCCCACCTTCGCAGCATTGTTATCAATATTACGTTTATGCCGTCTTTCCCACCATTCTTTAATGTTAGATCCAACAGCCAATATGTCATCTAGTGCAAGAAAAGTTGTTCTGTTCCATAAGTCTCGCACAGGCCCCATGTCTTCGTGTGGCATGTAGTCTCCCGCTTCCGCCATTTCTCTGTTTAAGTTTGCTAATTCTTTTTCTGTAACCTCATTTCGATCTTTAATTTCTAAGGAAAGATATTTACTATTCGAATCCTTAAAACTGTTATTAAGCTCCTCTGTAATGTTATTATATTGCTTAAGTAGATTAAGCATTTTTTTTGACCCCGGTACAAAACCTAAATAATTAGAACTAAGCATTCTTTTTATTTCACTTTTACTTACATCAATTTTAGTTTTGAATAATTCATAAGATGCACCATACCCTTCTTCTCCGCCTTCACTATCGCTTTCACTGCTTTTGCTACTTAATGTTTCACCGGTGTCTTGCTCCATTATTGATTCTGCATCATCGGGATTTTCAAAACCGCTATAAGAACCATCTTCGGCAACTTTTCCATCTACTAACCTAGGCTGTTTTGATAGCCCGAGTAGTTGATCAGTGATGCCGTAAGTTTTCATCAATTCACTTACTTCATTAAATTTATTACCACCGTCAAATATTGGGTCACCAATGGCATACATTTCACTTAATATATGTTCGTCTTCCCATACTTCCCCATGTGGTGGTTTTTTTGGCTGAATTGCCGTAATAAAGCTATTTTTTATATCTTCCCATTTAGAATTGTTTAGGCATGCCATTTCCCACTTTTTGCGAGTTTTTGGGTCTTTGTCAAAAAGCATATGCCGCGTTTCATGCATTACTCCTTCTTTAAATAAGGTTTTTTCCGCATCGGTAATCGGCCATCTTATAATAATTTTCCATTTTTTATTATCTGCACTTTCATAAAAAACCATTCCCAAATCTTTAGCGTGCAAAGTTAGGTTTTTCTCTTTACCCGTTACAGGGTCAGGATAGTTTTTAAATGTATTTGCATCTACAAAATCGAGATTGTCATCATCCAATTTATTCTCTAATACTGCACGTATTTGTACAGGATCTTCTAGTTGTGACACTTCCTGAAGAATTTGTTTTGCTGTACCTATTTCTCTTACTCTATCTGGATTAAGTGCTGTATCAATTTGTTCACCGGAAAATGCAGAAAGTATTCTTTCTATTTGAATAAGATCATCAGAAAGGCCAGAAAGTTTAGAAATTGGGAGGCTATCCATATTAGCAACCTGTTCTCTCACTTCATCCATTTGTTGACCTAGCATATTGCCATCCCTAAGTTCCATAAAGGCAGTTTTTCTTTTGTTGTAATCAGGACTTAGTTTAAATTCAGGTTCTTCTAGCTTAGCTAAAAGCTCATCAATGCGTTCTGGCGTAAATGCTGCCGTTGCTTCTTCTGCCTTTCGTAGTCTTTGATGGATTTGGGCTTTAAACCCTTCAGGATCTTTATTTACATCAACTAAAAAGTCATCATATTTTTTGTCTAATCCATCAATAGATGCATCAGCGGAATTCAATCCATCTAATAATTTTTTTACCGCATCTGGGCCACATGCCATAGTTGCAGTACTTCCTCCATGAGAAGGAATGTTTATAATCTGGCCTTCCCGTAATAATTGTGCTTGCCCCAGTAAGCCACTTTCAAAAAAGTTAAAAATTTCTTTGAATTGCCTTAGCTCTATGTCGCTAAAACGAGGTGGCTCTTTGCCTTGTACTTTTGCAAGTTTATCGGATGTAGTTTTAAATCTACTTTCTAAATAGGCTCTAACTTGAGCCTCTTTCATTTCTCTTGCCTCCAGTAAGATTCCATTAATTTCTAGTTTTTCTTCATATCCTAAAAAGGAACTTAAATCTATTTTTTGCTGATCAGCTTCAATCTTGCGCGTTGTCCTTCTAAGTCTTAATTCATCTATTTCACCTCTGGTAGCCTGCTGCATCATTAGGTCATATACATCAGGATCAGATTCCTTTAGTGCCTGTCCTTCTTCTGACTTCAGAAATGTTAAATTTTCATTATTATCTGTCTCAATTTTGTGTTGAGCTTGCAATTCTGCAATTCTGCGATTTATCCAATTTGTCTGATTCTTTAGGTCAGCTTGTATTTCTTGTACTTCATTGAAATCTACAACATCTCTGTTTTTTGCCACCTTAAGTTGTTCTCGTACTAATCCTTCATGCTCTTTCCAATCTTCATTTGCTTGATCCGAAAGCTGTGGCTCTGATTTACTTAAAAGGAGTAAATTATTAAGCATTTGCCTCGCTTTCATTTTACTCTTTGAATAATCGAGTCTCTCTTTTAGTTTAGAGCTAAAAAATGAACCAAGGCCAGATGATTGTAAATCTGCTAGTGAAGAGTTGTCTAATTGAGGGCTTCTTAAAATTCCAAGCGATCTATTAAAAGAGCCAACGTCTTTTAATGCAACTTCAAAATCCTGATCGTTCTGAATTGGCGCCTTTAGTAGATCAAGTTTTGTTCCACATACATCTCTCGTTGTTTGTAAATCATCAGTATGTTCTTCTCCTCTTTTAAAGATTCCAGCAAGTATTCGTTTGGTTATACCACGCTTTTTGCGTGTATTCATTTCTGTATCTATTTGTCTGGCTCTATTTTCCAGAATATCTTGCCCATGTACATACTCATCTGGCAGGCCGTGATCATTACTTTGTACCTCCGCAGTACTTGGTTGACTAGCGAAAATAAATTTTTTTTCGAATAAGCTTATATTTTTGTTTTTTTGCCATTGATGTAAATATGAGGTTTTCTTAAACAGCATAGAGTATAAGTTATCTAAATATTATAGCACAAAACGAACCTATTTACCAGGGTATAATTCCCAATTGTGACCAAATTGTGACCAGCTCCGATTTTAATCGGATCGTGACCAAATTGTGACCAAATTGTGATATGCGGTTATGCGAATATAACCTAAATACCCAGTTATGATGTGGTTTGGCTTTGTGAAGCGGATTTCCCCCCGTATAGTTAGTAGGGGATTGCCGCTGGTACCGAGGCGCGAAATGTAGAATTACTAGCTCACAGTACTGCGTCTATTGTAGCATGGATTTTATTAATGTCAAGGAAATTTTAAAAAATAGGGGATAATAGGGTGGTAAAATGTTTGTAATAACTTGTTTTTATACTACATATTGAAATAGTTCACATATACAACTAAATTCAGTATGTTATGTGTAATATGCCGTATAAAAACAAGTTATATAGTATATTTGGGGCTACTTTGTTCAACAGTTTAATTATTAACTAATTAATTTATATGAATACAGAAACTATGGAAAACATCATTAAAGGAGGGCTAACGCCAATTGGGGTGTTGGAAAACGGGGAAACTTTTGGCCTCCCTCAAGAAAATCGACCTGGAATTTTGCAATTATTTGGTCGTACGGGGCAGGGAAAATCCGTCACTTTAGCAGATATTGCAATTTCAGATATCTACAACGGGCGGGGCGGAATGCTTATTGAGCCTCATGGTGACCTTATCAAAGACATTCAATCTTATATTCCTGCAGACAAAGCAGGCAAAGTTGTCGTATTTAAAGCTCAAGCAGGCACTCTTGATGAAAACATTGCAAAATTTCAACAGGAAATTGATTTTGCGAAAATGAAAGAAGATAGTCAACAGTTTCTCCTATGTCAGCTCAATTACAAAACTTTGGGCAACGATATAGCAAAAGAACTTGGTATTTATGTAGTGAAGGAGTTTCTGCAGGTAATTGGTGGTGAAAACCGTTCGCTCATACTCGACGAAGCGCATAATTTTATAAATGAAGACATATTAGAACAAATTGTAAAAAACAAAGAAGGACTGTCATGTGTGTTGTCAGATCAAATACCCATGCATTACCAAGAAGACATTCTTGGTCGCTTGCTAGATGCCACAAACCATGTTCTATGCTTTTTAATAGACAATGAATCGGCAAACCTTATTGCCAAATATCATCCTGAAATGAGTCCGAGCGAACTTACATCTCTTGAAAAGTACAATTTTCTAGCAAAAGTGAATGCCAAAACCGCTTCACCAACCGTAATGAAATTAAAAGGGATTTTCCCAATTCCTTATCAAATGAATTCGTATTAAAATTGTAAATAAACTTAATTACTTAAATGAAAAACAGTATAGTAAAATTAGAAAACAATATTTGGAAACTGTATTTGTACATGGTCCTGTATAGTCTAATGTTTTTTACTCCAATTATTGTTTTGTTTTATCAAAAGAATGGATTGTCATTAACTCAAGTAATGATTATTCAATCTCTCTCTTCAATATTATTTGTACTTTTAGAAGTTCCGTCAGGATATTTTGCTGATGTTTTTGGAAGAAAAAAAGCTTTAATGATTACAGGTATTTTCTCTGCAATGGCAATGTTTACTTTTGCTATCGGTACGAACTTCTATCATTTCTTATCTGCAGCCATTTTATGGGCGACAGCAGGCGTTTTTATTTCTGGTGCAGATTCAGCTTTTATCTATGATACTTTAAAAGATCTAAAAAGAGAGAATCAGTATAAAAAAATATGGGGCAATATTGTTTTTTATTATTCTATTGGTGTTTCTTTTGCAAGTATTATTGGGGGTCTACTTGGTAGTTTAAATTACAGATATCCATTCTATGCAATGATACCATTTATGCTCCTATTAATTCCTCTTTCTCTTTCTTTCAAAGAGCCTCAAAGGCATAAAACAATTTTCACAAAAAACTATCTTTTTGATTTATTCAAAGTAATAAAGTCATCAGTTTTAAAAAACAAGAAATTAAGATGGTTATTGGCTTACTCGGCCATTATAGTAGGATTTATCAACATTGCTTATTTTCTCTACCAGCCATATTTCAAGTTATCAGGATTGAATATAGTTTATTTTGGAGTTGTGTTTGCTGGGTTTAATATAATTGTGGCAATAAGCGCAAAATATTCTCATTTGCTTGAAGAAAAAATCGGGCAAAAATATTCTCTTATCTTGCTATTTGCACTAACAGGCTTAAGCTTCTTTTTAATGAGTAATTTTATCTATTTATTTAGCTTTGCTTTTGCCCTGTTAATACAATTTACTAAAGGATTCTCGTCGGTAGTTATTTCTGACTATGTACATCAGTTAACAGATTCTAGCATTAGAGCCACTGTCTTGTCGGTTAAAAGCTTAATAGAAAAAATGTTTTTTGCAATAATAACACCATTTATAGGATGGGTTGTTGATATTTACAGCTTAGGGCAAGCGTTAAGTCTCTCGGGGGTAATAGTTTTATTCTTTGGAACAATTAGCTTAGCGTTATTTTGGAAAAATAAATCTGTATGAATTTAATCAATAATATAGAGTTTTGGAAAAAGTAGATTGAGAAAAGAAAATTAAGAATAAAATTTTTTACAACACCTAACAGAGCATGTAATGTAAAAAAACAGTACCAATTTAATGGCTAAATTAACGTGTCACTATTTTTGTTACCCAAACCCCGCACACACCCAATTTATGATATTATTGTACGTGTTGCGGGGCTTCTTACAGTCGCAAACGTTGTAGGAAATTATTTGGCCTACTCGGTTTGACAAATAAGACTTTTTTAGTTATACTCCTCAGCCTTTAATCAAATGCTTATGATGCCAAAAGAAGATCTTTCGCCGCGCATACTCGGGTTGGTGAGTGCTGAACAAATACTTAGTCAGGAAGATATAATTACTAACACCGTGCGCGCCAGAATACGAAATAAAATTGCTGAATTACTTAAGACAAATCGCGCAGAGGCAGCGGAAATAGTTTTGTCATATTTATCACAATTTAACTCGCAAGCAGAAGAAGTCACTGAGGCTGAAGTGCCAGAAATGTCAGATGAGCTAAAGCGCGCACTAAGTAAAAATGAATACATACTTATGAATACACTATTGGAAAATTTCGGTGATCTTGTGAAACCTGAAGATTTAGTAGAAGCTGTTTACAATGAAGAAATGGATACAACAATCCCCGATGACGAAAATAAAGCAGCAAAAAAATTAAGAGTTATCGTATCCGCGACTAGAAAAAAAATTAACGGCTGGGGAGTTATTAAGTCAAAACGAGGCAGAGGGTATTGCCTAGAAATTACGGCCAAATAACAGCACACAACAGTGACTATGCGGTTTCGTTCACTGCGTTCACTCCACTCATATTTTGACGGTGATCCGCTTTTTTAAATTTATCCCAACCGTATATACGCCATAGATTGTTCGAAATCATCAACAAATTCACTTCCACCCTCTTTTTCTCGGATAGCTGCTTTCAGCCGAGTAATGTACGCCTCATTTAATTCAACCTCCTGCGGTTCTCCTGAGTTTATGGTCGCAAAAGCATTCGGCACTCTTTCTGGCACGTTCGGGTCAATTGAATCGAATACTTTTTTTAACGATGAGGCAGTTCGATCCGATTCTCGTAATGCCGTTGTCATGAACAGCTTGTGCTTCGCTCCAATAACTGTTTTCCCTTTCTTCCGACCGTACGCTTCCAACCTAGAGCCAAATTCCCCATCCTCCCCACCTTTGATCTCCGGAACTCCGCCGACGACCGCCGACTCAAACGACCGACTGATCATATTCGCCCCCATAAATGAAGTACTAAAATGACCATACTTGTTTGGTGTACTAAGAAATTCAGCAAGCTTTTCCGCAATTTTTCTTAAAAAGAAACGGTCAATTTTACTTTTCAACATCACCCGTTCTTGTGGATCTTTGGTATCAGGATTCCATTCAAGATTGATCCCGCCGGCAACGCCGACGACTTCCGGATTGGAATCCATCATAGACTTCACTTTTGACAGATAATGTTCGTCTTCAGTCCACGTGTCCGCATCGGTCTGGATCACAATCCCATTCCGACCGAGTTCCTGGAAACGAAGTGAACTTTCCGCCACCCCTCTACTCCTGGCTTTACCAACGTTACAGTTAACAATTTCGTTTCCTGATGAACTCTTATCAATAACATGGATACAAATGCCATGATCTTGTCGCAAAAAATCCATCAAGCGGGCGTTCGTGGCCGCCACTGCCTTTGAACGATCAGATTCACCAGCAACGTCATTATTGATCACATAAACAACCTCAAATGAGTCGGGCGGAATATCTTTTTGTTTTTTAAGAGATTCAATCTGCCGCATTACTCGTTCAGGTTGCTCATCAAATGCAGGGATAACAACGCTAATTTTGCAATTTGGATTCATCGGCGTCTCAATTCTACTTTCTCCTTCAAGGACCCGTCCCCAATATTCTTTCGCACGCTGAATATCGGGCTTCAAATCATCAATATTCTGCATTAATTCACTTTCCTTACGGAGCAATTCACTTAATTGAGCGGTGTATGCTTCTTCGTCAGCTCTATAGGCGCTCTCATGATTTTGCTGTATCATTCTCACGCTCTCTTCGCTTAGCTTTCTGCCCAATTTACGCTCGGTGTCCTCTATCTCCGTTCTTAATTTCTTTTCACGTTTTTGTTGTATGGAGGCGATATCTTCAGGTGATCTAGACCTCCATCCAAGAGATCGGAGTGTTTCCCTAACCACCGCCAGGCGTTTCCCATACTCCTTAGCCGATGGAACGACATCATTTACCGGTTCTGGATGTTCTCCATTGGTCTGAGTCGAGTTGATAGCTCCTTCTATTTCAGGATCTTGAGTATTTGGTTGTTGTTGCATTTTTTTCTAATGACTAGCAAGCCTTTAAGTTAAGCTATATTCTTTTTATTATAGCATATAAAATAATAATTGACAAGTTTTTTAGCCACATTCACCTCTTACCCCCCCTACTCATCACCAAAAACCAAAAATCTTGTTTTACTTTTTATAAAAGAAGAAATCGGAACAGGAAATTAAATTAAGGATTAAGAAATGTACGCTAAAACCCCGCTGCGCTCTCGTCATGCGTACCTTACTTGATATAATAATGAATGTACGCATGACTCTGGGCGTACAACAGCAGTATATACGGCTCACCCCTCAGCTCGGGGTTCGCCCACAATTGTCAATGTTCATGATCCACCTTCACAAAGTTTCGTCGGACAAGTATCATAACATCACTGGACTCCTTACATACGCAAACGTTACTAAAATAAAAATATGGGACAAGAAATTTACATTCTCGACTTAATTGGAACATTTGCCTTTGCGGTTTATGGCACTTATTTTGCCCTAAAAAAAGATTTTGATATTTTTGGGATTTTTGTTGCAGCCCTTCTTTCTGGCTTTGGCGGCGGAACAATTAGAGAAATAATCTTGAATAATATTCCGTTTTACTTCTACGACATGAATTATATTGTAGCTATTGTTTTGGCAATAGCTTTCACTATCCCCGTTTATAAAAAATTTCACAGAATTAAAACTTTTGCACTTTTGCTTGATTCCGTTGGGCTCGTTACTTTTGCATTTATTGGCGCATCGAAAGCAGCTGAATTGGGGCTTGGAATTTTTGCCATTACGTTTCTTGCAACGGTAACAGCTATCGGTGGGGGAGTGATGAGGGATATTGTTTTGAATAAGATCCCAAAAACAATGTATTATGATTTTTATGCTTCTGTGGCAATATTACTTGGAATAATTTATGGATTATTTAGTGAGCAAATGCAAAGTCTTTTTTGGGCAAATCTTCTGATAATTTCTTGTCTAATAATTAGACTTATAGTTATAGTTTATAAAGTAAATCTGTGGAAGCCAAAAAAATAATTTTTTATATGCTAATACCATGATATATACGGCTTAATCTTAGGAGGGGGTAGACAAAAATAAGCTACTTAGGGTTTTAATTGTAATTCAACAAAAAAGACCCGACTGCCATTACAACAATCGGGTCCACTATTCGGTCAACTATACGGCCAACAACCTGCCTGCCGGCAGGCAGGTTCGGCCCACTACTTGTTAAGATCAATCATCGTCTTAATAATAGTATCTGGATTTAGAGACATGGTATCTATTCCTTCTTTTTGAAGGAAGCGGGCGAATTCTGGGAAGTCGCTTGGGCCCTGACCACATATTCCTACTTTACGTTTTTTCTTTTTGGCAATTTTTATAATCATTTTAATCATTGTTTTCACTGCATCATTTCTTTCGTCAAAAATATGTCTTATTAATTCAGAATCTCTATCTACACCAAGTGTTAATTGAGTAAGATCATTTGATCCTATAGAGAATCCATCAAAGATTTCGGCGAATTGCTCACCTAAAATTACATTACTTGGAACTTCACACATTACATATACTTCTAGTCCGTCTTTTCCTCTAACTAATCCATGCTTTTTCATTTCAGCAAGCACTTTCTTTCCCTCTTCTACAGTTCTGCAGAAGGGAATCATTAGTTTAAGATTTTTTAGGCCAAGTTCGTTTCTTACTTTAACCATCGCCTTACATTCAAGTGCAAAAGCGTCGCGATATTTTGGATCGTAATATCTGCTTGCACCTCTCCATCCAATCATAGGATTTTCTTCTTTTGGCTCATATTCTCTTCCTCCTATAAGTTCGGCATATTCATTTGATTTAAAGTCACTCAAGCGCACAATTACATCATTAGGCCAAAAAGCTGCAGTAAGTGTGGACACACCTTCAGAAAGTTTATCTATAAAAAATTCAGATTTATCTGTGTATCCTTCAGTAAGTTTATCTATTTGAGCCTTAACCTTTTTATCTGTAATTTTTTTGTAATTCAATAGCGCAAGAGGGTGAACTTTAATATAAGAATTAATTATGAACTCAAGACGTGCAAGCCCTACACCTGCATTCGGTATCATGGAAGTTTCAAAAGCAACTTCCGGATTCGCTAAATTCATCATTATCTTTGTCTTAGGCATTTTTAAATTTTTAAGACTTGTCCTTTTTATTTCGAATTTTAATTCACCTTTATATACATTTCCGCTTTCTCCTTCGCATGCAACCGTGATTTTATCTCCTGTTTTAATCTTTTTTGTAGCATTGCCTGTGCCTACAACGCAGGGTATACCAAGCTCGCGAGAAATTATAGCAGCATGACACGTTCTGCCACCTCTGTTGGCTACAATTGCGGAGGCAATTTTCATAATTGGAACCCAATCAGGGTCTGTCATTGTTGTGACCAGTATTTCACCTTTTTTAAATTCTTTAATCTGAGCAGGATTATCTATTACACGTGCTACTCCGGATGCAATTTTTGATCCCACAGGAGCACCAGTAACTATAACCTCGCCTGATTCTTTTAGTTTATAATCTTCAAGCACTGACATGTCTTTTCTGGATTGAACTGTTTCCGGTCTGGCTTGTACTATAAAAAGTTCGCCGGTTATTCCATCCTTAGCCCATTCCATATCCATAGGCTTAAAATATTTAGCCTCTTTGCTATAATGTTCTTCAATAATAATTGCCCACTCCGCAAGCTTCATAACTTCACTATCACTTATACAATATTTACCTCTTTCCGCGGAGGTTGTTTTAATAGTTTTAACAGGAGAAGCAGCACCTTTCTTGGCATAAATCATTTTTATTTGCTTTGCTCCAAGTCGCCTTGTAATTATTGATTTATAACCTTTTTTAGCCGCTGGCTTAAATACATAAAATTCATCCGGATTTACTGCGCCTTGTACAACGGTTTCACCGAGGCCGTAAGCTGCGTTAATAAGTGCGGCATTTTTAAATCCGGTTTCTGTGTCTATGCTAAACATAACACCAGAAGTTGCCTTGTCCGAACGTACCATTTTTTGAACTGCGATTGAAAGACCGATTTCAAAATGGTCGAATTTTTTTTCTTCACGATAAAAAATAGCCCGATTTGTAAATAGCGAAGCAAAACAGTTTTTGCAAGATTCTAACAGTTGATTAATACCTCTGATATTTAAATATGTTTCTTGCTGACCTGCAAAAGAAGCATCTGGTAAATCTTCTGCTGTAGCGGATGAGCGAACAGCAACGTCACAGTTTTTACCGTACATTCTTTCCATTTTTTTATAATTTTCAGTAATAGCCTCTACAAGATCGTCCGGTAACTTCGCATTGCGAATTATTTCTCTAACTTGTTTACCTCTTTTTTCTAAGTTTTCAATTTTTTTAACATTCAAGTCTTTTAATATTCTTTGAATATCATCTTTAATGCCGGCATCTTTTAATAGATGGTGATATGCAAAAGACGTAATAGCAAAACCATTTGGTATAGCTACACCTTTTGGTGTAAGTTTTTGATACATTTCACCAAGTGAGGCGTTTTTACCGCCAACTAAAGGCACATCTTTAATGCCTAAATCTTCAAACCAAAGAATCAAAGCCTTCTTACGACCAAGGCGTTTAAGAATTTTTTTAAACATACTTTTTTAATGTTAATTGTTCGTTGGTTCAAAATATAGCATACTGAAGAAAAATTGAAACATTTTTTTTAGTATTTCAGTAAATTTAAAAAAGTTTGCATTCACATTCCTTATATAATAAGATAATTTCTAAAATTAATAAGTTGTCATTATGCTAGTTAGCCCAAATACTATTGAATCTCCGACAATGTCGCCCTACTTTAAGTCTCTTAGTGGAGACTCAGCAATTCGTCGTGCAGGAGCAGCATATAATGAACGACCAGATAGAAAAGAAGTATCTTCTGTAGATGTTTCTCTGGGTAGTGTATCAGAACCTATGCACCCAGTATTGTACGATGCGATGGGTAATTTATGTACAAAGGGCGGCCCTTTTGAGAACGGCAGTGTTCGTTATACAGAAACTGCAGGGATACTGACTGCAAGAGAGGCCATTTTTAAATTAATGCAGGCTAATGGCTGTAATACTGAAGGTTTATATTGTAATATTACAGATGGTAGTTCATATGGCATGATGCTTTCGATGCGTGGCGTTTGTAATGAACCAGGCTCAAAGGACAGACCATTGCTGACTTTTGATCCACTTTATACTAATTATAAAAATGTAGCTAATTTTTTGAATTTACCAATGGTTTCTATAAATAGGGAACTTCAGGAAAATGGTAAATTTACTGTTCCGGAGCCTGGAGATGTTGCAAAGGTAATACAAGAAGTTAGACCTGCAGCTCTTCTTTTGGTTAATCCTGATAATCCCTCAGGTCAATTTATGCCTCAGGCAGCTCAATTTGCATCCCAAGGATCAGTTGATAAATATGCTCAAATTTGTGCCGAAAATGGAATATGGATCATAGAAGACGGAGCATATAGAGGAATGCATCCGGACTTACCTCCAGCAAGTATATTTAATTTACCACCTGAAATAGCTAGTCTAATTTTTGGAAAAAGAATTAGCCTTGAGTCATTTTCTAAAATATTTAATGGATGTGGTTTACATATGGGAGGCTTGGTAACAGATAGTAAAGAATTTCATACAAAAGCTGTTGCTGCACATTCAGGTATTGGGTTGTGCTCTAATGCAATTGGTCAAAATATAATAGCAGCATTGGCAAATCCTAATGTAGCCATAGAAGATATACAGGCGTGGATTGTACAGTTAAATAATCATTATAATGATGTAATGACAATGGTTGTAGATGGTCTCGGTCAAACAATGCCTGAGGCAATAGTGTCTAATCCGGAAGGAGCAATTTACTCAGTAATTGATGTTAGAAATATTGCAGAGCCTGGGTTTGATGCTGAGGAGTTTATGCTTTATTGCGCTAGCAAAGGTACTGTAGAAATTGAAGGTGTTGGTAAAAAAACATTATTATTTGCACCTATGGCAGATTTTTATAATGTCGAAGAAGGTCAGCCTAATCCTGGTGTAACTCAAATGAGAATCGCACATGTTCTACCACCTGAGGAAATGGCATTAGTACCTGAGTTGTTTGCAAAGTTGTTTAGAGATTATGAGGCACAGAGATAAAGTTTGCTCATTTTGATTTTATGTAATAGAATCGGGTTAAAATCTAACAAATTTGTCCTATGAGCCAATCAACCACTACATCGGATTGCACAGATCAAAAAACTGCAATTCCTATTAAGCAAATAATAATTAAAAAAAATCAAATGACTGATCCAATACTTTCATCACATTTCGCATCTCGCCAGCCTTCTGCAATCAGATTAGCTCAAATTGAATTTATGAAACGTACGGATGATACATCCGCTTTAAATACTGCTATTGGCAATGTTTCGTTGCCACTTCATCCTGCAATACAGAATCGCATGTTTAATTTAAAGTCAGAAAATAGCCCATTTAAAAATGGCGTTGTTGATTATAGTGCAACAGTTGGGACTCCTGAGTGCAGAGATGCCTTTTTAAATATTATTAAAGCTAGCGGATGCAATAGCAATGGATTGTTTGTCCAAATTACAGATGGTGGTTCTGCTGCCATGGAGCTTGTGATTCTTGGTTGTTGTGGGCCTGCAGGCACAACAGAAAAGCCCCTACTTGTTATAGATGCAGCTTATACTAATTATATTTCAATGGCGGATCGCGTAGGACGGGGGATAGTTTCTATACAGAGAAAACTGCAAGATGACGGTAAATTTACTTTACCGGATGTTAATGAAATTGAAAAAATTATTCAGGAAAATGATCCGGGTGCACTTGTTGTAATACCTTACGATAATCCTACGGGCCATTTTTATGATCACAAAACGATGGTAGAGCTTGCTAAAATTTGCGTTAAATATAACCTCTGGATGATTAGCGATGAGGCATATCGAGAACTTCATTATGGAGATAATGAATCATCAAGTATTTGGAAGATAACAGAAGATGAAGTACCTGGTATTACTGGTCGTAAAATAAGCATAGAAACAGCTTCTAAAGTTTGGAATGGTTGTGGCCTCCGTATTGGGGGAATAGTTACAGATAACAAAAAATTCCACGAACAATCTGTGGCAGAATACACAGCTAATCTTTGCCCAAATTCAATAGGCCAATACATCTTTGGGGCGCTTGCACATGAGAGTGCAGAAAATCTTCATAAATGGTTTGGTGAATTGCGATCATATTATAAAGATTTAATGGTAAAGCTTACCGCAGATCTGAAATCAAGATTACCTGGCGTAATTGTATCCAGTCCAGATGCATCTATTTATTCTGTGGTTGATGTTAAAAATATTGCTAGTTCTGGATTTGATGCGAATGAATTTGTACTTTATTGTGCTCAAAAAGGATCAGTCGAAATAAATGGTAAGCCAATGACGCTACTTTGTTCCCCAATGGATGGTTTTTACAACATTAAAAAAGGTGAAAAGAATCCAGGAAAAACTCAGATGCGTATAGCTTACGTTTTACAGCCGGATGAAATGGCACTTGTGCCGGAATTGTTTGAGAAGTTGTTTGAGGAATATAAATCTCAATAATTAACAAATATCTAAATAGAAACCTAATTTGTTGTCAATTTCTTCTAATTCCTTTTTGGTAGCTTTTACCATTTTTTTAACAAAACGTTTTTTTGTTGCAACTCTAATTTGAGGTATTACTGCATGAGATTCTTTTTTTAATTTAGAAAGTTTAGCATGAAGACTTGGAATATAGCGACCTGCTGAAATAGGGATGACAGTTATGGTTTCTGACACCATATTATAATCACTCCTACTAATAATAACTGCAGGACGTGTTTTGTTGATTTCTGACCCCAAAGTAGGATCCAAATTTAAAAGCCAAATTTCACCTCGATTCCATTTGCTCATAATATTCTTCTGCTAAATTAATTTGTTCCTTTTGGTATTCTTGATTCGTCGCTAGTTCCTGTAAATCATTTTGCCATTGGTTTTCAGATTCCATCATTTTTTGTAAAGATTCTAAAATTATTTCTGTTTGAGAAGTATTTTTTTTCTTAGCTCTCTCTTCTAAAAATTGTGCGTAAAAACTAGGTAATCTAAATGTTTTTAAAATACTTTGCATAATAACTAATGTTATATCTTAAGTGTAATACATATTGTAATACAGGTCAATAGGATTTTTTCACTTATCTGAAAAGGATGCAAGTTAGACTTGTTGTATTTGTAGGTTATTTAGATGTTATGCTAATATGAAATCTATATTATTTTTTAGTATTTATAAATTTAATGAATATGCCAGACGCAAGGAAGCCTAGTATGGGTATATACATTTCTACCAAAGATGGTGCACAAATTGCACCGTTATTTGATTTTGCTGAAACATTAAAAGATCGAGAAATTATTTCAAAGTTAATGCATTGTGGTACGATTATTGGAGGGGGAGATAGGCCTAGCTTTTTTAATGAGTTAGCTCACTCGGACTTACTGGCTATGGTCTCATCTCAGGCTTTATTGGCTGGTGATTACTATAATAAGGTTTTAAGAGGGATACTTCATAGAAGAAAATCTGAACACATAATTACTGCCAATCTTGATTATCATATTAATTTAGATCCAACCTTAAACAGAACAATGGTGCCACAAAATAAGCCCATTAGGGGTTATAACCCACGCAAGAATGGTTGGGAAAAAGTATTTAAGGCTATTAGGGCTAAATTGGATCAATTAACAGATGAAGAAGGTTTTTTAAAATAATAATTTATGGGTAAAAGTAAAATTATAAAACCTAGCATAGGAATATATTGTGTAGATCAGGAACTAGGCAATATTCAACCTTTAATCGATTTTGCTGACATGCTTAAGTGGCGTAGTATGGCTAGCGAAGTTTTGCATCCAGGACAGTTGTTTGATAGATATACTGGCAAGAAGGCATCGGAAGAGGAATGTAGAGAGCATATAGAACAGATAGTTAACGCAAGGTTATTAATTGTTGCTGTAACAATGCGTTTATTGGCAAGTAGGTTTTATTGGGATGAGTTAAGAGAAATAATACATAAAAAAGAGGATTTAGAAGAATTTATCGCTGCCCATTTATCTATACATCCCAAAGAAGCTTCAGGTATAAATGGACCATTGGTTCCAGATAAGCCTATTCATGATTTTTCTCCACAAACTAAAGGTTGGCTAGAGGTAAATAAAGCTGTTCTTGCTAAAGTGGAGGCGATGAACTCAGGTGGTTAACTACTTAGAATAAGTCACCAAATTATTATCCTGTATCATCTTCATCCTATATATAGTCTCTGCAACATCAGCTCTGGTCATGCCATTAGTCGGGTTTAGATTATTCGATGAATCTAAAATATTCATTTTGTTAGCAAGGAACGCATAACCTGCAAACCAATCAGTCAAACTCACATCGTTATATGGCTTAGTTATGCTTGTATTAGGCTTCATGTTATTTGTAGCGAAAAGAATTTTTAAATACTCAGCACGATTTACAGTTTTACTTGGCTTAAAAGTACCATCACTATAACCTTGTACAATACCTTTACTTAAAGCCGTACTTAACGCGGAGGCATACCAGGCACTTACATCTACGTCAGAAAAGCCCAAAATACCATTTCCATTTTCTTTAATGTTAAATGCAAGCATTAGCATTTTTAGAGCCTCTGCACGATTTACAGTTTTACTTGGCTTGAATGATCCATCGGAGTAACCATTAATTATATTATTGTTTTTTAGATATTTAATAGCTTCGTAATTTGGATGTGATCTTCCGATGTCTGAAAAAATATCTATATCTTCTATATAAATTGGATTACTTGTACCTACAATTGCGCCATTGTTGGCCTTAAGAGTTATAGGGCCTTTATCGGAAATTATTACACGCAGTTCCGCAATCCCATTTTTAAAGTCTCTACTTCCTAGTCTGTTCGGAGTTATTTTTGCTCCACCTGTTATATTTGATGTAATTCTAACCTCTCCCATAAAATTAACAGCTGGTGCTACGTTGCCATCTGCATCCAAGGCAATAACTTGCATTTGTTCTACAATGTTTTTCTGAAAATATCCATCGTGCTTAATAAGAAGCGTAGCTACAGGTTTTACTTTATCGATAAAGTTTACCTGATGACCACTTTTTCCGACTGTTATATTTGTTGCACCTACTGTTGAGCTTTTTACAATTATCTTTATGGCCCCATCAATAAAGTCAGTTTTGCTATATTTCTTTTTTAAGAGCTGTCCAACACCGGTTATTTCTATGTTGATGTACTCATCATTTTTTAAACTACTTACCTGATTTGTCTCATCTTTTACAGTAAGAGTTACTCCATTGTTTATATAGCTAAGTGTTTCACCTGTAATTTTGTAGGCGAAGAGTTTAGAGCTACTACCTGACGTGAAGGCAGGTGTTGTGGTATCGGGCGTTGTAGTTGTAGTTGTATCGGGTACATCCACCTTGTCATTACCGGACAGGTCAAGGCCTGTCTCTACAGCCTCATCTGATGTTGTTACTGTATTGTTATTAACAGTGGGTTTGTAATTCAAATTCTTATATACAAAATCCATTGGATTTACAGTATGCTCTTTGCCATTAGAAATCCCAAGTCCGGAATTTACTGCCTCAAAGAAGCTAAGGCCAGCATTTTGCGATTCCTGCCACGTAAAGGGCCAATATGGGTGCCAATCTGAACTATCTTTGTCTATCTGAAAATGTAGATGTGGCGTACTTGATGTGCCGGTGTTACCACTTGTTCCTATTTTTTGCCCCTTCAATACATTTTGTCCTTCCGTTACATCAATTTGATCCATATGATTAAAGGCAGAGTAAAGTGTAATGCGTTTACTTGGGTCATTTGGATCCGGAACATTGGTATGTTTTATTACAACATGATGCCCAAAACCGCTTGATATCATCGATTTTTTAACAACCCTACCATTTGCTATAGATCTTATCGGTGTTCCTTCTGGTATTTTAATATCTATTGCTAGGTGACTTCCTACATTTTCTTTGTGATCTAGTTTGTAATTTCCCAGATAAACTACAGAATATGTGATTTTAGCATTACGAATAATATCGTGATTTGAATTGCCCCAAATTAATTTATCACTTGGGAATTGCAATGTATTAAGGTCATATTTTGGCAAATCTATAAAGTCACTTTGTGGAATTTGATTGTAACTAAGTTTTGTTTTGGCACCTGCTTTTGTCCAATTAGGAACTTTATCTACAGGTAATGCTGTGCCATCAAATGCCTTAGGAGTCTCCAGTACACTTGCTTTAAACCAAACACCTGCCTGTTCGCCAAAATACATAAGTGTCATTAGTGCTATTGTTACAATACTTATGCCAGTAATCTTTGCAAATCTAATATATTGATCGGGTAGATTTTGGAATAGATTTTTGATTTTGGTTTTTAGAGATTCATTTTTTTGCCCTATTTTTCTTGTTTTGAATTTCATCTTATTTTTTGTGTGATTAATGGGTTTAGTAGAATCAATGGGATTAATGTGACTTTTGCTCGTCTACAACCCCAAACCAATCCTATTAATCCCATTGATCACATTGATCCTACTAATTAATTAAAATAAATCCTTATATTATAGCAAAAAAACTGTATAATTACAAGGTAATGAAGGTAAATTCTCTAACATTCAACGGCTTTCGGAATCTCAAAAAGACAACTTTAGATTTTGATTCGGACAAAAAAATATTTGCTTTTGTGGGTCCTAACGGTCATGGGAAAACAAATGTTTTGGAGGCAATATTTTTATTAGCGATTTCTAAATCTTTTCGCACCAATAATAATTGGGATTTGATGGAATTTGATGCAGATTTTTGCTCACTTAATGCAAAAGTGGATAGGGGAGATGATGAGTTGATCTTTGACCTTATCGCGACGCGCGAACCACCAAAAAAAACTCTTAAAATTAATGGATTACAAAAAAATGCTGCGGATTATATTGGTAATTTTAATGTAGTCTTCTTCTCACCGGAAGATATTGGCATGGTCCATTTATCACCAGCCATAAGGCGCCGATATATTGACTTACTTCTGTCTCAGTTTGATAGAGAATATTTGATGGATTCTGTAAATTATAAACAAACTATTAAGCAAAGAAATTCGTTGCTTAAACAGATATCGGATGGGAAATCCCAAGAAGAAGAGCTTGAGTTTTGGGATAAAAAGCTTGCGGAAACAGGCCTGAGAATCATAAAAAAGCGTGCAGATGTTATTAATGAAATAAATAAATTTTCATCTACTTTTTATAAAGATGTATCTGGTAATAATGATGAACTTATTATTAAATATGATCCATCTATCGATAAGTGTGATGAAAGTAGATATTTAGAATTTTTAGTAGCCAATAGAAAACGCGATATTTTGAGTGGCTCTACCCAACTTGGCCCACATCGCGATGATTTAATTTTTTTATGCAATGGACATGATATGAAATCGTTCGCCTCAAGAGGGGAGTGGAGGAGCCTTGTTTTAACTCTTAAATTCGCGGAGATTGAATTACTTAAAGAAAAAACAGGGCATTATCCAATATTACTTTTAGATGATGTTTTCTCCGAACTTGATGAAGATCGTCAAAAGGTACTTTTTAACATTCTAAAAAATACTCAAACATTCATAACAACCACTCATCGTGAATTTTTGGATGTGGTGGATGGGGAAAAGAAGATTTTTGAGGTGTTTGATGGGGGGGTTAATCACGGAAGGCGCGAATGATCATTTGCGCCTGCAGGCGAACAATCGATTGTTCGCCTGCCATGAATAAAAACCTTGCATTCCTTCAAAAACACTATATAATACTTACGCTTCTTAAGTCAGCTTCTCCTTTGCAGGGGGAAATTGATACGGAAGATATTAAAATATTAACCAATCTGCTGATTTTTTTGCTATTAATTTATTATTACAAAATTACAAGATTCAAAATTACAAGATTAATTTATTAAAAGGTCAGAAAATAATATTGTAATCTTGTAATAGCGAAGCGTTTGTAATCTTGTAATAGTAAATAATTATATAATTTAAAATATTAAAAATATGTTTACAATAGTCGATGAAAACTTAACGATGGAAGACCTTTTGGCTGGATCAGAAGATTTTGTTAAGCCAGAGCTTGGTACTGTTATTTCTGGCACTGTCATCAGCCTGAGAAAAAATCACGTTGTTGTTGATCTAAACGGCGTTGCAGTAGGTATTATATCCGGAGCTGAGACTCACGATAGCGCTGGTACCATGAAAGACTTAACAGTAGGAGATGAAGTACAGGCTGTTGTCGTGGAAGATGAGGATGATCATGGAATGGTGGTCCTTTCGCTTCGCAAGGCATCCCAGGTAAATGCATGGGATAGATTTGAGAAAGCTTATAAAGACGCTGATGTAGTTGAAGTAATAGTTAGTGAGGCTAATAAAGGAGGACTTCTTTTGGATGTTGATGGTATTAAAGGATTTATTCCAGTTTCACAGCTTGCACCTGTTCACTATCCACGTGTAGACGGCGCAGATGCTGGTCAGATTTTAATGAGATTAAAAAAATTAGTTGGTCAAAAATTTAATGTTAAGGTTATAAATGTTGATCGTGCTACTGGTAAAATGATCCTTTCAGAAAAAGCTGCTATGGAAACATCATCTAGTGCAAATCTTAAAAAGTTAAATGTTGGTGACACTGTTACCGGTAAAGTAAGTGGTGTTGTTAAATTCGGTATTTTTGTAACATTCGAAGGTCTAGAAGGCCTTGTTCATATTTCTGAAATTGCATGGGGTCATGTTAGCAATCCACATCAATATGCAAAAGTTGGTGATCCTGTTGATGTACAAATCATTGGCATTGAAAAGGATAAACTTTCTTTAAGTATAAAACGTTTAATGCCGGATCCATGGGAAGAGATTGCTAAAAAATATCCTATTGGTGGAAAAGTTAAAGGTACAGTTAATCGATTTTCTCAATTTGGAGCCTTTGTACAATTAGATGATGAAATTAATGGTCTTATCCATCTTTCTGAAATTTCTGATCAAAAAGTTGAAGATCCTAAAAACTTTTTATCCATTGGTGACGATGTAGAGGCAGTGGTAATTAATATTGATCGTGACGAGCATCGTATTGGGTTGAGTTTAAAGAAAGGAGGTAAAGCGAAAACTAAGAAAAAAGAGGAGGTAGTTGAAGATCCAGTTGAGGAAGTAGCTGAAGAGGTTGTAGAAGATGTTGTTGAAGAAGAAGTTAAGGAGGAGAAGCCTAAAAAGAAAGTAGCTAAAAAAACTACTAAAAAGAAGGATGAAGAGGCTGATGACAATAAAACAGATGATAAAGAAGAGGGGGAGGAAAAACCTAAGAAGAAAGCTAAAAAATAGCCCCTTATGATTTCATTAGATATTTAAAGCCCGATCAATAATTGGTCGGGCTTTTTGATATATTGATTTTATTATCCTCGATAGTATAATGGTAAACCTAATTTAATAATTAATATAAAATGCCAACAGCGATTGATTTCAAATGTGTGGAACTATGTGGTATTACTATTGATTATTTTAATGAATATCCATCGGACTCAAATACTTCACTAGAGGATTGGATAAAGTTAAGATTTGAAGTTTTAGAAGGTTTTAGAAGTTATACAGAAAGATATCAGGGGACTGGTATTCTTGCTAAAAGTGATTCAGTACAAGTTTTAGAATTAGATTCTATAGCGGAGAAAGTTAGAGAAGCTGTTAAGTTGGGTGATATAGATAGGGTTAGGGAATTAGTCAAAAAAGCATTATTATTTAAAGATACTATTTCTAACTTCAAACCTGATGACAAGGTATGGTAAAATAGTGCCACTATGAATTTAGATTATCTTAATCCTGAACAAAGGGAGGCCGTAATACATAAAACGGGGCCTATTTTAGTAATTGCTGGTGCTGGAACCGGTAAAACGCGTGTAATTACGGAGCGTATTGCTTATATTTTGAGTCAAAAGTGGTGTGAGAATCACCAGGTTCTTGGGCTTACTTTTACGGAAAAAGCAGCTGCGGAAATGGAGGAGCGACTAGATACATTAATGCCAATAGGTTACGAAACAGTTCCTATTAAAACCTTTCATGCCTTTTGTGATAAAACACTGCGAGATTTTGGAGTTGATATTGGCATAAGCCCAAATTTTAAAATTTTAGACGGTGTATCTCATTTTCAGTTTATACGTGAACATTTATTTGATTTCGATTTAGATTATTATCGCCCTCTTGGTAATCCGAATAAATTTATTTTGGCGTTAATAAGTCATTTTGGAAGATTGAAAGAGGAGCTGATGTCGCCGGAGCAGTATTTAGATTTTGCGAATAAGTTGCCATCAGATAACGATGATCAGAAATTAGAAAAAAAACGTTTCATCGAACTTGCTAATGCTTATCGCAAATACCAAGATTTAATGATTGAAAATAACTATTTAGATTTTTCTGATTTGCAATTTAAAACGATAGAGTTATTTGAAAAACGTCCGAATATTCTGAGGCACTTACAGGATTATTATCAATATATATTAGTAGATGAATATCAGGATACTAATATTGCTCAAAATCGTATTGTTGATCTTTTATCTGCAAAGCATCGTAATTTGATGGTGGTTGGGGATGATGATCAGTCTATTTATAAGTTTCGTGGGGCTGCAATCTCAAATATTCTTCAATTTGAAGAAAATTATTCGGATTTAAAGAAGGTGGTTTTAACTAAAAATTATCGTTCAAATCAAAAAATTCTTGATTTTTCATACACATCAATTCAAAAAAATAATCCGGATCGACTAGAGGTTGCATCTAAGGTTAATAAAAAATTAACTGCGCTGACTCCGGGTGACGATGATTCTATTCACCTTATACATTCATCCACAATAGAACAGGAAGTTGAATATGTTGTGGATGAGATAAAAAAGGCTGAAGTGCCTTTATCTGATATCGCAATACTGTGCCGAGCTAATATTTATGCCCAACCGTTTATTGAAGCTTTTCGTAAACATAATATTTCTTATCAATTTTTATCTGAACGTGGACTTTATGATAAAGATGAAATTAAAGCATTAATTGCAATTTTGCGTGTAGTTTCAAACCCATCTGATGATATAAGTTTTTATCGCGCCCTAAGGATGCCTGTGTGGAAGATCCATATGGAAGTTATAACAAAATTAATTGTAAATGCAAAAAGGAATTATTCATCAATTTGGAGTCAGATTAAAAAGAGTGAAGAATGTAAATTGTTAACTGAGACTATTGCAGATTTACTTGAATATTCTAAAAATCACACAGTCGGCGAGGTGTTATATCGATTTATTGAATCTATAAAACTTTATGAAATTTTATTACAAAAGGGTGATATAGAAGCTGAAGAAAAAATTACTAATATTGCTACCTTTTTTAATAAAATAAAAGATTTTGAAAGAGATAATCAGGAAAAAAGTGTAATTGATTTTGTAGCTTATTTAGATTTAGCTGAAGAGGCAGGGGATAATCCATCTGCTAAATTTGATGTAAGCGGAATGGACGGCGTGCAGATTTCTACAATTCATTCTGCAAAAGGTCTTGAGTTTAATACTGTTTTTGTAGTTAACCTTTCTAATCGCAAATTTCCATCCGATAATCGCCGTAGTCCTATCGAAATGCCGGATGAATTAGTTCATGAAATTTTAAGTACGTCCGATGTGCATACGCAGGAGGAGCGTCGTTTATTTTACGTGGCGTGTACACGTGCTAAGGAGAAATTACACTTACTTCATAGTGATTTTTATTCAACTTCTAATGCAAAAAATCCACGTCCTAACAAGCGTTCTAAGTTTATTGATGAGGTTATTGATGAAATACAAGTGGTACAGATTGAAAAGACGGTTGAGGGGGTGGAGAGGTTTTTGAAGCCGAAGATTGTCGCACCTGAAAGCGCGAATAGCCATTCGCACTTTCAGGAATCGCGCGATCAGATTACTAACTTCAGTTATTCCCAACTCACCACATTTCAATCCTGTCCACGACAGTATCAATATGGATACATATACAAAATTCCACAGCCTCCATCTGGGGCGCTTAGTTTTGGCTCAACAATGCACAATACACTTTTAGAGTTTTATAAATTTGTAAATCAGAGTAAGCAGGCATCTCTTTTTACTGAGTTTAATGATGATTTATCTCTTGATAAGCTGCTTAATATTTACGAGGATAAGTGGATACCTTATGGATATGAAAGTAAAGTGCATATGGAAGAGCGTAAGAAACGCGGTAAGGAAATTTTAACCTTGTTTCATAAGCATTTTGAGGAAAAAACAGAAAGCATTGAGTATTTGGAGAAAGGATTTAAATTGAAAGTGGGGGATTATACAATTTCCGGTCGTATTGACCGTGCGGATAAATTGCCTGATGGAACTTTAGAAATAATCGACTATAAAACAGGTAAAACTAAGTCTCAAAAAGATGTTGATAAAGATATGCAGTTGCAAATTTACGCAATTGCGACCAAGGAATGTTTTAATCAAAAATCTTCAAAACTTACTCTCTATTTTTTAGATGCTGATGAGAAAATTACTACTGAGCCAGATGAAAAGATGCTAGAAAAAGCAAAGTCTGAAATTGTTGAAGTAGCGGATGAGATAAATAAATCCGATTTTGCACCAACTCCTTCAAAATTTAAATGCCAGTATTGTAATTATAGGAAGATTTGTGATTCTGCGATGTGATTTTTCTTTACAGAGAATTGCTTTTGACTTAGTGTATAATCTTTTTAAATATATATTTTTTAGATACTTTTTTAAAGGTGGTTTTTTAGGTTGATTAGTGAACGTTTGTTTACTATACTTCTTTTTGTCTGGACCCTGATTTGCATGATTTATTGATTAACCATGATTTATAAAATGAGATATGAAGAATTAACAAAAATAAGTTATTCATGTCACGATTTTGTTTGTATTAATTAATGTTCTAATCAGGGTTGATCTTTATAATCAGGAGAATCAAGGTCCAGACAGCTTGTACTTGTATCCCTCCCTAAAAAAGTATAAAATCAACTTACTCCCTAAAAAAAGAAAACATGGATATATTCAGCATTATAATAATCGGTGGTATAGCAGTTGTAGGTTATTTGGTATGGAAGCTTACTGAACAGTTAAAACAACCGAAAGACGATCAATCTTTAAAAATGTTGCAGGAGCATTTGTTTGAGATACAGAAGGGGATTAAGGAGCAGGATAAGTCTATTAATGATCAAATGAATAAGTCTCGCGAGACTCTTTCGGATTCTTTGCAAAAACAATTTTCTGCAACTGCAAAGATTATTAACGATATGCATGAGAGCACAAAAAGTGTTACGGAAAAACTTACAAAACTTGATGAAACTAATAAACAAGCAGTTGGTTTTGCGGAGCAGATGAAAAGTTTGGAAAATATCCTTAAAAATCCAAAACAAAGAGGGATTTTAGGTGAGTTCTTTTTGGAAAATATGCTTTCTGGGCAATTACCTCCGGATCTTTTTAAAATGCAATATGGTTTTAAGAATGGAGAAATTGTAGATGCGGCTATATTTATGCGGGATAAAATAATCCCGGTTGATGCTAAGTTTTCACTCGAAAATTATAATAAAATGATGGAAGAAGATAGTGAAACTGAGCGCGATAAAATGGAAAAAGAATTTAAATCAGATTTAAAGAAAAGGATTGATGAAACCTCTAAGTATGTACGCCCAGAGGAGGGTACTACTGATTTCGCGTTTATGTTTATACCGGCTGATGGCGTATTTTATAATTTACTTAGCCAAAAAGTGGGTGCTTTAAATGTAAATACACACGATTTAATTGAATATGCATTTAAAAAGCGTGTAATTATGGTTTCTCCAATGACTTTTTACGCATATCTACAAACAGTAATGCAGGGCTTAAAAGCGCTACAGATAGAGAAATCTGCTCATGAAATACAGAAGAGAGTGGGGGATTTAGGTCGTCATTTAAATTCTTATCAGGATTATATGAAAAAACTCGGTACGCATTTGAATACAACAGTAAGTAGTTACAATAATGCTGGTAAGGAATTTGGGAAGGTGGATAAAGATGTGATTAAAATTACTGATAGTGAAGTTACTATTAAGCCAGAATTACCAGATTTAGAGCGTCCTAAAGAATTTGATAGGAATACTTCTAGTAGTATAAAGGTTCAAATTAAAGCTGTGGAGAAGGAGGAGCAACTTACTACATAAATTCCAATTTTCGAACCCAAAATCCAAAATAAGATCCAAATTTTAATATCAAAATTCCAATCTACCTTATTTAATCTATAAAGTTTAGATTTGTAATTTTAGCATTGAAATTTATTTTGGATTTTGGAATTGGATTTTGAGGTTAATAAGGTATTGCTTTTCGGGGTAGAATCTGCTATAATAAATAGATAATATAAAAATTAAACACAAAAATGTTAAAAAATATAATTTGCACACTTCTTATTTCAATCTCCTTGCTTGGCTTGGTTGGAGTTAGGCAGACTTATGCAGCACCGGCTGCTGCCTCGCCTACAGGAGATATAAAAAGCTCTCAGTTTATGTTTGACTTAGGCGTAGTAACTCATAAAGATATTAAAAAGAAAGATTGGTCGAAAAAAGGTATTAACTTTATTTTTGAGCGTGCAATAACTATTATGGCCGCTACTATTGGTGGGGCTGCAATACTTGTTATGGTAACGGGTGGCTTAATGATAATGTTCGCCGGTGTACATCAGGATTGGCGTGAAAAAGGTATTAATATGCTAAAGAGGGCAGCTCTTGGGTTGTTTTTTGTGCTAGGCGCATATATTTTAGTTACGACTATACAATTATTAATTAAGAGTATATTTTAGCTAATAATAAATTTAAAAATAAAATGAACATAAAAAAAATAAAAATAAGTATAATACTTCTCATGAGCCTGTTTTTAGTCGGCTTAAGTCCGGTTTTTGCAGCTGATGAAAAGTCTTCGAAAGACAAGCCATGTAAATTGGCTACAAGCCCTGCGGAATGTCATTATCAGCCTTTAGGCTGTGAGGATAAGAATGCAAAAGAGATAAAAGGTACACCAAGAAACTGTCTTTTTTTAGAAGAGCCGATTGGTGGCAAGAAGGGTTGGGATTTATATACTGTTGACTGTAAAAAGGAGACAGTTGATAAAAAAGAGATTAATGTTTGTACATACAAACTTTGGAGAGGAGGAGCTATTACAGGTAAGACGGAGGGGCCATTTCAGGCACTTTTAACTGAAGATAAAAGTAAGCCTTATTAGGGACCTTTCACACTTTTATATAATTATTTAAATTTGGTTTACACATATATGTCCGGTCTTATTATTGGCATATCTGTTTTGTTTGTAGTTGTGGGTGGTATACAGATGACAACATCTGCTGGAGATGAAACTAAGTTTACTGAAGGTAGGAGTCGTATTACAAAAGCGATAGCTGGTATTATTTTATGGTTTACAGCATCTCTTATACTTTATACGATTAATCCTACCTTTTTCGTATTTTAATTTTTCATGAGTAAGATAAAATATTTAATCACAGGCTTTATAACAACATTTGTTTTATTTATAAGTGAAGCGAGTGCTATTAATACAACTAAGGAGGTTATATTAAGTGATCCTATAGGTGGTAGTATATTACCAGGGGGGAAGTTGTTGGGCGATAAAGGTGGGGAAGGTATGGATATTAAAACAAGTTTTATCTTTAGTAAATTGGTTCCTTTTTTAATAAAATATGCAATTCGCTTAGCAGTCGCATTAGCTGTTATAGCTTTAATAATAGGGGGCTATCAGTATATGACAGCTTATGGGGATGAGGAAAAGCATAAGAATGCTCAAAAAACTATTATGTATGCCATAATTGGCCTTGTTCTTGCAATTACAGCCTTTGGTATTGTTAGTATTATTACGAAAATTAAGTTAACTTAATTTTTTAAAATTCTAATATCTAAATCCTAAATTCTAAATAAATACAAATGTATAAAATTCAAAATTTAATATCAAGTAAGTTTATAGGCATATTTCTATTAGCAGTTTTATTTTTTATACCCTCAGTGGCCCTTGGGGCAGATGTCAGTTTTGGTGATAATGTAAAAATGAATTCTTCATTATCGGGGTCATTTTCTGGGGCTGGTTCAGACCTCAGTAGTAGTGGTAGTGAGCTAAAAGATACATACGACGCATTATATGACTCTGCAAAAGATGAAACTGATACAACTAAAAAGTCATATATGGCCGCACAGATGGATATGCTTTATAGGCAAATGGATGCAATTGATTCTTATGATAATATGAAAGATCGTGTGGATGCACTTGGTAAAGATGATACACGTAAAGATGAAGCGGAAAGTTTATTAAAAACAGCAAATACAGCAGTAGTCGATTTTGTAAAATTAGATGCAACTGAAAGTGATGGCGCATCTGGTTATACATATATTTCATCCGATACTTATAAGGCAGAATCTGCATTCAATAAGGCAGAAAAGGCTGCAATAAAAGCAGTTGGTGATGTAAATCAATATTTACTATCTCCAAAAAGACCTGGTACATCAAAAAAGAATGGTAAAGACGTTGGAGGAGTTCCTACGGGGGATTTAATTGAAGATTTTATCCCAGGGGCTATACGTATTTTATTTAGATTTGCATCTCTTGCAGTACTTATCTCTTTTGTAGTTTCCGGTGTTATGTTTGTTATGGTTTTTGGAGAAGAGGAACGTATTACAAAAGCTAAGAACATGCTTTATTATTCTTTGATTGGTTTTGCTTTTGTATCTCTTGCTTTCGCAATTGTTAAAGCAGTTACGGATATTGATTTCTTTGGGTTTATTTAATTTCAGATGGTTAACAAATAGTTGAATTAAACAATATGAAAAAAACATTCTACATCATCCTAGGCACAATACTTCTATTACCAATTAATATATCGGATGTATTTGGTATAGATATTGATACTTTTAAAAAGGATGTCTACAGGCCGGATAATTTACCGGCAGGGACTGCACTACAAGACGTGCCTGCTGAAACAAAGATTAATTCAATAATAGATTTTGCTGTTGATTTGATTCTTTATGCATCAGGTGCTGTGGCTGTGTTTATGTTGGTGTTGGGTGGAATCAGATACATTACATCCCTTGGAAATCAGGAACGTATGGAAGAATCTAAAAAAACCGTTCAATACGCACTAGGTGGACTCGTTGCAATAATTTTGGCATACGCTGCGGTTACTAACATTATTAGTTTGATATTTAAGGCTACTGTTTAATTTATGAAACTTCCAGAAACAAATGAGGAAAGATGGGATGTTCTGCAGGCTGAAATTATTCAGATTTTGAGGGATTCCAGACTTCCACAATCACTTGGTCATTCGGAAGGAACTTTAAGTTGGGTTAAGCAATTTAATCCTGATGCTGACTTGGCTATGAAAATTGCTGCCATGTGCCATGATTTAGATGGGTGCAAAAAAGAATGGATGGTAAAGAAAGAAGATTTTTCTGATGATAGATCCTTTAAAATCGCACATGCTCAAAAATCCTCAGAGATCGCAAGAGGTTATTTAGAGGATTATGGGTTTGACTCTGAAGTTATTGATAGGATCGTACATTTAATATCTAATCATGAGTATGGGATAGATGAAGATACAAATACATTAATGAGGGCAGAAGTTTTTTCTTTTTTTGAATATAATTTACCTCTTTATTTTAAGGAAAAGAAATATGAAGGCGAAAGGGTAGAAAGAAAAATTCATGAAATGTATTCAAAATTATCTCCAGGAGATCAGGTTACTATAAAAATAATAGTAACTATGTACAGAAGAGATTTATCGGATTATTCTGACTTAACAGATGATGACTGGGAAGGTTTACATAAATTGCTAAATCAATACTTTAGTTAATTGCCAATATCATTCATTGAGTTACTCTCTTTTTTAGGGTATCTTAATGGTCGATTTATGATTATTGAAATTAATTAAAGAAATGCGTTTAGTCCTGTTGTGTTTCAATAGGGAAACGCTTGAAAATGCAAAAATCTGCTTGATCGATTCATTATACAATGTATGCAATAAAGTATATTTCGCAGATTTTCACATTTTCATCCTTCGTTTCGGTCCGCCCCGAGCCCTCGGGACGTCCCTGCACTACGGAACGCGTTTCTCGCTACTTACTATGGAAAGATTCTATATAACAACAACGCTTCCCTACGTAAATTCCGATCCACATGTCGGATTTGCTCTTGAGATAATTCAGGCAGATGCTATTGCAAGATTTAAATCTTTGCAGGGCTATAAAGTTCTTTTTAATACTGGTACAGATGAGCATGGTTTAAAAATTTACCGTAAAGCTGAGGAGGCAGGAGTTAGCCCACAAGAATATTGTGATAAGTATGCTGCTAAATTTGATGCACTGAAGAGCGCTCTTAATTTAAGTTATACACATTTTATACGCACAACAGATGATCATCATGTTGCAGCAAGCCAGGAATTTTGGAGGCGATGCTTAAAAAATGATGATATTTACAAAAAGAATTATAAAGTTAAATATTGTGTTGGATGTGAGTTGGAAAAAACTGAATCTGAATTAGAAGATGGGAAATGTCCTGTTCATCCAAATTTAGACATTGAGCAAATTGCAGAGGAGAATTACTTTTTTAAATTTTCTAAATATCAGGATGCATTACTTGAGTTGTACAAAAAAAATCCAAAATTTGTTCACCCACCACATCGATTAACTGAGATTCGCAAATTTACTGAGAGGGGACTTGAAGATTTTTCTATTTCGCGCTTAAAAGAAAAAATGCCATGGGGCGTACCTGTTCCAGACGATGAAGATCATGTTATGTATGTTTGGTTTGATGCGTTGGTAAACTATATTTCTACTCTTGGTTGGCCGGATAAAAAGTATGCAGATTGGTGGCCAGGGGTGCAGATAGCCGGTAAAGATAATCTACGTCAGCAGTCTAATATGTGGCAGGGGATGCTTATGTCTGCAGGGATTGAACCGTCAACTCAGATTCTTATACATGGCTTTATAACATCAGAGGGTAAAAAGATGAGTAAATCTCTTGGCAATGTTGTTGACCCGTTTGCTATTGTCGATGAATTCGGTACAGACGCACTTAGATATTATTTACTACGAGAGATTCCCTTTGGTAATGATGGGGACTTTAATAAGAAGCTTTTTATTGAAAGGTATAACTCCGATTTAGCTAATAATTTGGGTAATTTAGTAAATCGTATTCATACACTTATTAGTAAAAACGAAATAAAGGATTTTACCTTTAAAAATTTTCATGAACCTTTTAAGGAAAAAGTCGATGAAACGTGGAAAAAATATACATCTGATATGAATAAATATAATTTACATGAAGCTGTTTTTCACGTATGGCGTTTGGTTGATTTTGCGAATAAAAAGATAGAAGAAGAAAAGCCATGGTCACTTCTGCGTACGGATCCGGACAGAGCTAAGGCAATACTTTGTAATTTACTAGAAGTAATACGTCATATTAGTATTATGATTTCTCCATTTATTCCACACAGCTCTTGTATAATTCGCCGTCAAATAGGTCTGCCTATCGAAATTGATAGTAAGGGTGAAGATGGATGGGGAGTTGTTGCTAATTGGAATAGGCTAGGGGAGGGGGGGATTATTTTTCCGAGAATAGAAAAATAATCATTTTGCATTTCGGATTTTTGATTTCAGATTTGATTTAGTATTTAGGATTTTTACATTTTGTAATAAGTAGATTTTAATATATGGAGGTTATATGTTGACACATATTCCTTTTTATGATATATTTATACTTGAATTCGTTGAAATTTCGTGTAGAATGTGCTATAATTAAGGACTAAGTATGCATATACCATATAGAGAAGAAATCATTGAAATAGAATTTGCAAAAATCTCATTTTCTGAGAAGATTTGGCAATTCGTAAGATTTTGTGTGGTAACAGGGTTTATTTTTACAATTTCATTTTTTGTTTTAAATTTTAGCGCGTATAAGCAAATATTTTCGGACTTAGTTAATCCAGGTGCCCAAGTGCATGCAAAGGGTGTTTTAGAAGGTGCGGCAGGTGAGGGGAGAGCAAATTTATTACAAGTACTCCCAGACAAAAAAGATACAAGAACTACTTATTCTTGGCTTGATCTACCGATAGTGCCAACAGATAACCGCTTAGTTGTGCCAAAAATAGGCAAAAGTGTACCTCTTGTTAGTATGAGTATGGAGAATATTCAGGGGCAAAATTGGAATGTTTTAGAGAAGCAAATTCAAACAGAATTAAGAAAGGGGATTGTTCATTACCCAGGAACTGCAAAGCCTGGTCAATATGGTAATGTTTTTATGACTGGCCATAGTTCATATTATCCATGGGATCCTGGTAAATTTAAGGATGTTTTTGCACAACTTGACAAATTAGATGTAGGCGATCGTTATTATGTTTATTACGATCAAAAAAAGTATGCATATGAAATAGTGTCAAAAAAAGAAGTAAATCCAAATAATGTGGATGTTTTAAAACAGCCCGTAGATCAAAAAATCTCTACTTTGATGACATGTACCCCCGTTGGAACAACTTTAAGGCGTCTAATCGTCACTGCTAAGCAAATATAATAATATTTCAGATCTCAGATTTGTGATTTCAGATTCGATTCTTGATCTGGTATTTTAGATTTTATCATTTACTAACTATTAATTAATAACTGGAGAGTAGATGAAAGATACTAAATACTAAATGTGAATCACAAATCTGAGATCTGACATCAGAAATACATTCAATCCCGTACAAGATACATTGTACGGGATTGTTGATGCAGCTTAAATAGATCCCCCACTTGCGATTTAACATTTATTATTAAGAATTTATCATTTGAAATACTAAATGATAAATGTTAATTGTTAAATGTGAATTTAGACCTGCATAATCCCAATTACCTTTTTAAGTACTTTTTGTACAACTGTCTCCTCCCCTGCTAGGTCTACACCTATATTAACTAGGGCAAGGGGTATAATATCCTGCCTTGTTTCTACTTTTTTAGTTTCATCAATAATATTACGTAAATCCCTTGGGGTCAGATATGTTGCTTGCGGGGTGCTTGAGAAGGGTAATTTTTTATACCATTTGCGGGAATTTAAGGTATTTTTTATTTCTGGTAGATATGTACCACCTCCTGAAAGTAGAATTTTAGGTGGTAATATCTTAATTTGTTTAAATTCCGATATGGCAAGAACTATGCCTTCTAGCCAGATCTCAACATCATCATTGATAATATTGCTTATTACTTTTTTAGATTTTTGTTCTAATTTATCGCTAGTGTATGCATATTTTAGCCTTTCAGCTTCTTCGAAGGATATATTTAGCTCAACAGATAGTCTTTTTGTAAAAGTACGTCCTCCGATGCCAAACATTTTTGTACTTACGACAGATCCATTAGAAACTACAGCTATATCTGTACCACTTCCGCCAACATCAATAAAAATAGCTGATGTGTTACCTTCTTCGAAGTCTAGGCAACGAGATAATGCAAAAGGTTCAGACACAATACTTAGAAGTTCAAGCTCTAGATCGTCAGCAATATTTTGTAAAGCTTCAAAGTGAACTAGCGGAGCAAATGAGTTAAAGATAGACATTTGAACTTCCTTGCCCTGAAAACCCATTAAATTGGTAACCTTATATCCGTCTATGCGCACATCTACGATTGTGCTATTAATCAGTTTTACATCTATTTCTGGGTGTCCTGTTTCTTCACTAAGCATTTTCCTTACTCCTCCAAAAGCTTTCCATTGTAATTTATGAATAATATTTCTTAGCTCAGAGACATTGATCTTAGTATTTGGCTCCTCTCTTTTATATGTCATTTCTGAGGTTGCACCTTTAATAAATTCCCCTGCAATGCCCATTACAAGTTGATTTGGCTGTATTTTAGCTTCGGTTGATGCAATATGAATTGCTTTTTTGGCATTATTTACAACGCTAGCAATATCGGTAATGTTATTGTTTTGCATATCACCAAGGCGCTGATTAACCTTGCCAATGCCTTTTATGATGCCACGTTTGCCAATTACTTCCCCACTCATGCTTTGTTTCTCCTCTACTGTAAATAGAAAAGCTTTTACATTTTCAGTGCCAATATCTAATGCGACAATAGCTTTTTCCTGTGGTTTTCTTTTGAAAAACTTAATTATCATACGAGAAGTTCAAGGTAATATCTTTTTTCAAATTGATCAGACTTAAATCCTAACTCAGAGAAGGTGCTAAGTAAAGTCTTTTTAGCCTTGGGGATATCCTTTTTTGTCTTAGCAATTATTTCAATTTCAAGGAAATAGCCAAGTTTTTTGATATAATTTAACTCTATTTGTATATATCCCCTTTTATAAACTTCGCTTTTTTTCTCTTTTTTCGCAGTTAGTGGGATATTATTTTTTTTAAGAAAATTATGGAATTTAGAAGCAGATGTAAGAGATAATTCAACTTCTTGATTAAGTTCAATCCCCTGCTCTACCTTCTTAGATTTTAGATTTATTATCCCAATTTTATTTTTTTTCCTTATGCGCAAATAAAAAGTCTTTATATCCCCATAATATGAATCTTTCTTTATTGAATTATGGCTTTTTTTCGCGAATTTAGGCAGTATTTTCCTTAGTCTTTTTACATCTTCATCGGAAAGCCTAACTTTTGCCTCTATTTCGTACATATTATTTAAATTCCAAATTCCAATTCCAAAATTCAAAATAATATACAATTTTTAAATTTCAATATTCAAATTTGGGATTTATTTTGAATTTTGGAATTGGAATTTGAGTTTTATTTATATATCATCTCATCCCTATGAACACCTACTCCAATAAAATTAATAGGAGTTTCAATTAATTCTTCAATTTTTTTAACATATTCTTTACAATTCTTCGGTAAATCATCGAATTTTTTAATTTTACTAATATCTTCTTCCCAGCCCTTCATTTCTATATATTGCACTTCAACTTTTTCAAAATCATTTAGTGATGCTGGTATATACTTAATATCTTGGTCATCTAACTTGTAACCTATACCAACTTTAATCGTTTTAAATCCAGTTAGCACATCCAATTTGGTCATATTAATGCTAGTAATTCCATTAATATCTATGGCATTTTTTACAACAATTAAATCAAGCCATCCACATCTACGTGGGCGACCTGTTGTGGCTCCATATTCAGCGCCTTTATCTTGAAGCATTTCACCTTCAATGTTGCCAAGTTCGGTAGGAAATGGTCCTTCTCCAACACGTGTAGTGTATGCTTTCATAATACCAATAACATTATCAATCTTATTAGGTGGAAATCCAAGGCCAGCACCAGCACCACCAGTTGTAGTATTGGAAGATGTAACATAAGGATAAGTGCCGTGATCAATGTCTAAATGCGCCCCCTGGGCACCTTCTATAAGAATGGTTTTACCTTCTTTGTAGGAATCGTTTATAAATTCAGCTGTATTTTTAATATACCCCTGTATAACATCTGTAGCGCTTTTATAGTAACTAATTTCTTCTTCAATATTAATTTTAAAGCCGTAAGTTTCCATATGCCGTTCTGCATTGCTGCGTAATTTTTCTGCAAAATAGTTAAAATCCAAAAGATCACCTACTCTTATTCCTATTCTTGAAATTTTATCTGTATATGCTGGTCCGATGCCCCGAAGTGTTGTTCCGACTTTTTTACCTTTTTTTCCTTCCTCCTGAATCCCATCAATTATTTTGTGATACTCAAGTAAGAGATGAGCTTTATCACTTATTAAAAGTTTTCCATGAACATCAATCCCCTGTTCTTTTAGCTGGGTTATTTCCTCCATCATTGTGGGTATATTAACCACAGTTCCATTGCCTATAATACAAACTTTACCTTCGTGTAAAATCCCGGATGGCAAAAGATGAAATACATATTTTTTAGATTCTCCATCTTCATTAACGCAAATGGTGTGTCCTGCATTGGCGCCGCCAGCAGCTCTGCCAATTACGTCATATTTACCGGATAGAATATCCACAAGTTTCCCCTTCCCCTCATCCCCCCATTGTGTGCCGGCAATATAAACAGCCTGACCAAGTTTTTTTAATATCTCATCTTCGTTCTTTATTTGTAACATAGTGATTTATAGGTTTATAGAGCTCACATAGAGTATCAAACTGGGTTTGTTTAGTCAATTGTAGTTAAATATTTGCTTTATATTTAAAAGTATGTTATAATTATAAGATGACATAAGTAAAAATATGAAAAATTTATTTAACACATTATCTACAACCTTTGTACTGTTTATAGAAAAACGATTAGTTTATGAGGTTGGTAAAGTAGGTGGTAGTGAAACAACTGAAGTTTCTAATCAGGGAGAATTTAGATCTGGTGGTGAAGTTGGACAAAGTAATAATGAGTTAGTCCGTGATGCTGAGACAAAATCTAATGATTTATTTAGAATGCAGAAATCATTGCAAATAGTAGATTCAAAAAATCCAGATGTAGTACTACAAGAATTAGATCCAGAAAATCCACTTGAAGACCAAGAAGCAGTGCTACAAGAATTAGATCCAGAAAATCCACTTGAAGATCCAGAAGCAGTACAACAGGTAGTAGACCTTGAGGAACCTCCTTCGATAATAAGGATGACTGCAACGAAAGAGAATCCCTTAGCAGATGTAGTACCGCGGGCAATAGATCCAGAAAATCCAGAAAAGTAAAATAATTTATACTATATTTATTTCATCAATTTTTTCAATAATTAAATATCATGAAAAATTTAACAGTAGGGCTAGACCAAAATTTTTTATCTAAATCTGATAAGCCTAAAAAAAAACAGATTAGAAAAAAAGCAAACAACACTGATGAAATATTAAGAATAAAGCAAAGCGGAAAAAGAGAATTAAAGCGTAAGCCATTCCCACAATTAGAGAGGTCTAACGGTTTTGATCCTATGATTGAAGATATGAATCTTAAAGGAGAGCGTTATTTGGCACATTTTGTTGCAACAGAATTATTATGGGATAAGCTAACTAAAGGAAGTGGTAAGGTCGAAGAGGTATGGGGAAGTGAAGCTAAAAGACGAATTAATGCAATTATAAAATCAATAGGGGAAAAAACTTACATAAAGGCAAAGGATTTTTTTGATAAATATGGAAAACCAAAAATAAGAAAATTAAAGATGCTGATACTAAAAAAAATATTAACACCAGAAGAGATAAAAACTGTTAAAAGATATGAAACCCTGAAACTGAAAGAAGTGCAGATGGAGAAGGGTTATGCAAACGAAAAATCAACTCTAAAAAAGATGAAATTATATGCAGAATTAAAAGTTTTAAAATTAAAAATAAAAAAAGAAGAATTTAAAATATTATTAATAGTTAAAAGGGTATTAATTTAATAGGGAAAAGTAATCTATTTCTTTAAAAATCTTTTCAACAATTCCACTGGCAATCCCACCACATTCCAATAACACCCCTTAATCTTTTTGACCCACTTCCCTCCCCTACCTTCAATAGTCATGGAGCCAGAGCGGTTTTTCCATTCGCCGGAATCTAAATATTCTTCAATATCCGCATCACTAAAGTCTGAAAAGTGCAGGCGGGTTTTTTCGTAACCAATAAACTCCTTTTTAAGTGATTTGTTAATCAATGCCAAGCCCGAATATACATCGCAATGTGAGTTGCGATAGAGGTTAATTGTTCTTTTGGCATCTGCACGATCCTTTGGCTTAATCGAAAGTGATCCATCTGCAAGAATTACAAAAGTATCACATCCAATAATCCAATCATTTGGATGAGTTTTGGCTACTTCTTTGGCCTTCGAGAGTGCAATATATTTTGCAATTGCGTGGGGTTTTTTAAAGCCACCTGGGCTTTCGTCAATATCACTAGGTACTGCTTTAAACTCAATACCCATGTCTTTGAGGATCTTTTTCCGCTGGGGGCTTTTTGAGGCCAGAATTATCATATCCCATTGTGACCCAATTGTGACCGACTTCGTGTGACCCTATTGTGATCCTATTGTTGACCCGATTATTCTAAATAATTAATTAGACACTATTGGGTAACTATTGGGTCACGGCTGACGGAATAAAGTGTAGTCAGACGGGTCACTATGGGGTCACTATTGGATCAGTTTATTAACTTCAGCAATCGCTCTATCTAGTTGATTATCAGCATTACTTCCAGTTGCTTTTATTACTTCAATATCCGGTTCTATCCCATTTTTTTGAATACTATTACCTTTAGGAGTTAGCCATTTTGCAACAGTTAATTTAAGGGCAGATTTGTCAGTAAAATAGTTAACCTCCTGCACAGTTCCTTTTCCAAATGTAGTTACACCAATTATTTTACCTATATTATAATCTTTGATGGCGCCTGCAACAATCTCAGAAGCGGAAGCACTACCCTTATCTACTAAAACAGTCATAGGATATTTAGAAAGTTCACCTTCTCCTATGGTTTTTTGACTTAAATTAAAATAATTATACTTAATCTGTAATGCAGTAGAGCCCTTCGGTAGAATACGATTAAGAATACTAACTGCTACATTCAAAAGTCCTCCTGGATTGTTGCGGAAGTCTAAAATTACACCCTTAATTTTTTTATCTTTAATAATTATATCTACTACATCGCTGAAGTCTTTAGCAGCACTTTCATTAAAATTAACAACTTTTACGTACATAATGTCACCACTCCCCACAGTCTTATATTCTAATGATTTTACATTTATAAGGCCACGCGTAACTTCGATAACTACATTACTTCCATTTCTTTCTAGTGTTAATTTTACTGTTGTACCCTTTTTTCCTTTAATGCGATTAACTGTTTCATATAAAGTTGCCCCTTTTGTATCAAAATTATCAACTTTTCTTATTATATCACCAGCTTTAATTCCTGATTTTTCTGCAGGGCTTCCTTTGATTGGTGCGACAATGGTAATTTGACTTTTGTCATCAATGGCAACATAAGCTCCTATGCCTTCAAATTGACCCCCAAGATCATCGAGGAATACTTTATTTTCAGACTTATCCATATAAGATGAATATGGATCGTCCAATGTTTTTAATAATGATCGTATCGCATTATCAGACAGTTTTTCTTGATCTATCTTTTCTTGATCTACAAAGTTTGCATTTATTAAATTCCATGAAGTTATTATTTTTTGTAAATTTGGGTTTGTGTCATTTGTATTATTAGATGTTGGATTTGCGTCTTTTAGGCTAACCATATCCATTTTAAAGATCATGTCAGCAGCCATTGCCCTAGATACTCTTTTGTATATGCCAAAATAATCCTGTCTCTCTGGCATTACAACGCTTAATTCCTCAGCCCTCATTATCATTCCTTGAATGTTTTTATTCTGTTGAACATCTTTATATTTAATAATACCCACATGCTTCTTTGGTTTTGGAATACTTTTTGAATTAAAAAGAAGTTCAACAGCTTCTATTACTGCAAGTTTTTTATAAGGATATATTTTATCCAAATCATCATCAATTATTCCAAGCTCAATAGCGTCCTGAAGATAAGGTGCATACCATGCATTATTCATGGTATCTGAAAAAGGAAGATTAATTTTTGCAGCAGGTTCATATTTTGGATTATTGAGCAAAACCAGGTATTTAATAAATTCAGCCCTTGTAATAATTAAATTTGGCTGAAAGTTTTTTGTTTCAAGTATTACCCCCTCGCGACGCAGATACTCTACTGCATAGTAGTATGATGAGTCTGAAGAAACATCGTCGTATGCAAATACACTTGTATTAAATATTAATATACTGGCTATTAAGCCGATTGTGAGTCTTTTTATGCAACTGAACATTTTAATTAGTGATTAAGGATTATTAATTAGATTTTAATTCCTGGCACTGGAAATTTTATACACATTTCCTTTACTTCGGATTTGATTTTTGAAAGTTCTTCATCGCTATCTACATTTTCTATTACTCTATTTATCCAATCTGCCACTTTTTCCATTTCAGGCTCTTTCATTCCACGAGTAGTTATTGCAGGGGTACCAAGGCGTATTCCGGATGGATCCATTGGCGGTCTAGTGTCATCAGGTATCATATTTTTATTTAGTGTAATTCCTGCCTTATCCAGCGCTTCTTGTGCTTGTTTTCCGCCAATACCTTTATTTGTAACATCAATGAGCAACAAATGATTATCTGTTTGTTTAAACATTATATGAAAATCTTTTTCTTTTAATTTATTTTCTAACACCTTTGCATTTAACTTAATTTGTTTTGCATAATCTTTATATTCCGGCTGTAGGTCTTCTAAAAATGTAATAGCTTTTGCTGCAATATTATTTTCATGTGGTCCACCCTGAAGTCCTGGAAAAACAGCCTTATCAATAGCTTTTGCATATTTTTCTTTACACATAATCATGCCCCCCCTAG
>FLOH01000972.1_pt1 | contig 49029 bp, 52 predicted proteins | sample 756751 | NCBI WGS metagenome assembly FLOH01 (sample SAMEA4026879, study PRJEB14308) | marine metagenome | biome: coastal water; material: water | depth 74 m | reverse complement strand
AGCATAAATATATGTTGTGGGGCGCGATCGCACTTGGGTGTGTCGTTGTAGGGTTGGGGTGGCTCAATACATTTGCACAAATTGCACGTGTTCAAGCTCCAGAACTACGTGAGAAATTTGATGAACAAGTCGAGAGGGCAGCGGCAGAAGCTGGGGAGTTGAGTGAAACAGCACAAGAAAAAACCTCTACGTTTACTGAAGCGATCAATCTTATTAAAAAAGGATACGAGGAGGAAAAAATTCGGATCGAAGAAGAATTACTGACATCACAGACTGATCAACCCTGATATTTATGGCAAAGAAAAATACAGAAAACGAAGCGAAGCCTTCTGAATCACTTCACCGAGAGTCGGTTGTACCGCAAAGTTTGGTTGAGGAGATGCAGACTTCTTACTTAGATTATGCGATGTCCGTTATTATTGGACGCGCCCTTCCGGATATCCGAGATGGACTGAAGCCTGTTCATCGTCGTATTTTGTATTCGATGTGGCAGACAGGATTGCGTTCAAGTTCAAAATTTAAAAAGTGTGCCGCCGTTGTTGGAGACGTGCTTGGTAAGTACCATCCTCATGGCGACACAGCTGTGTATGATTCTCTCGTTCGAATGGCACAGGATTTCTCAATGAGGAATCCACTCATTCGCGGTCAAGGAAACTTTGGTTCCCTTGATGGAGACAGAGCTGCTGCATATCGATATACAGAGGCGAAGCTCGAACAAATTTCAGAGGAGCTTCTTTTGGATATTGAAAAGGGTACAGTTGATTTCATTCCTAACTTTGATGGGACTCACAAAGAACCAAAAGTTCTTCCAGCAAAACTTCCAAACCTTCTTATCAATGGAACGGTTGGTATTGCTGTGGGAATGGCATCAAACATTCCTCCACATAATCTTACGGAGGTCACAAACGCGATTTTGCATCTTATCCAAAATAAGGATGCAACAATGGATGAACTTTCAGATATTGTTTTGGGACCAGATTTTCCAACAGGAGCTATTGCGTACAACTCAAAAGACATGAAGCAAGCATTTGCGACAGGTCGAGGTGGAGTCGTTGTTCGAGCAAAAACAGAAATCGTCGAAGATAAAAAAGGAAACTGGAGAATCATAGTCAGTGAGATTCCATATCAAGTAAACAAATCAAATCTTCTCATGAAGATTGCGCAAAACGTTCGAGACAAAAAAATCGAAGGGATTCGTGATTTGCGTGACGAATCATCAAAGGGAGAGGTACGCATTGTTATTGAGCTCAAAAAAGATGCCTATCCAAAAAAGGTGCTCAATCGTTTGTATCAAACTTCTCAACTTCAAGAAGCTGTTCATTACAACATGCTCGCGCTTGTTGATAACGGAACACAGCCTCGAACATTGAGTTTGAAAATGATTTTGGAGGAGTACATCAAACATCGTCGAGAGGTAGTTCGTCGTAGAACAGAATTTGAGCTAGAGAAAGCTCAGGATCGAGCTCACATTCTTGAAGGATTAAGTATTGCGATTTTGAAGATCGATGAAATCATCAAGACCATCAAAAAATCAAAAGACAAAGATGAGGCTCGCTTGAATTTGATTGCGAAGTTTAAGCTTTCAGAACGTCAGGCCGTTGCTATTTTAGACATGCGTCTTCAGCAACTCGCAAACCTTGAGACAATGAGAGTTGAAACTGAATACAATGAGAAGCTTGCTATCATCAAAGCACTTCAAGCAATTCTGGGTTCAGAGAAAAAGATGATGAGTGTTATTGCGCAAGAGGTAGAGGAGTTGCGAGACAAGTATGGTTCACCGCGTCGCACGCAAATCATCAAGCATGGAGTGAAAGAATTCTCAATTGAGGATGTTGTTCCTGATACGCAGACAGTTGTAATGATTACAAAGGCGGGATACATCAAACGAATTCCACCAGATACATTCAAGCTCCAGCATCGTGGTGGAAAGGGTGTTTCTGGACTTACGACAAAAGAAGATGATGTGGTTGAACAAGTGTTCTCAACAACAACACATAAAGATCTCCTCTTTTTCACGACTCGTGGTCGCGTGTTCCGATTGAAGGCCTACGATGTTCCTGAGGCATCTCGAACAGCAAAGGGACAAGCTATCGTAAACTTCTTGCAACTCGCACCAGGTGAAACTGTGTCAGCAAGTTTCTCAATGGGGGACATGGAGAAGATGAAGTATCTTCTTATGGTAACGACAAAAGGAACAGCGAAGAAAGTTGATCTCGACCAGTTCGAAAATATTCGACGTTCAGGGCTGATCGCGATCAAGCTCAACGATGGTGACAGTCTTGAATGGGTTCGACCAACATCAGGAAAGGACGAGGTTGTTCTGGTAAGCCGTCTTGGTCAAGCTATTCGTTTTAAGGAGTCAGACATTCGACCAATGGGTCGAACAGCAACTGGAGTCCGAGGAATGAAGTTTAAGGCTGTTGATCAAATTGTTGGAATGGCTGTTGTTTCAAGTGCGGGTGCCAAGAATGGAGAACAACTACTTGTTGTGATGCATAATGGGTATGGAAAACGAAGTCCTCTCAAAGAGTATAAAGTTCAAAAACGTGGAGGATCAGGAATCAAAACAGCAAATATAACAAAGAAAACAGGAGAGATTGTATCGGCATATATGGTTACTGGTGATGATGCAGGACATCTTTTTGTGATGACAGAAGCAGGACAAGTTCTGCGCTCAACACTCAAATCTATCTCAGTTCTTGGTCGTGCAACGCAAGGAGTAAGAATTATGCGATTTAAGAAGCCAGGGGACACAGTAGCTAGTGTAGCGCTAATCTAAGCCAAACGATTGACAGAAATAGCCCGTATTGCTATTATCCTGGCGTTATTTATCACCTACAAGTATGTCAGTACCAGCAAGTAAAAAATCTCGATCAGCAGTCCGTCGCCGACGCTCACATCATGCGCTTAAGGCTCAGAATGTTGGTGTATGTCAGTCTTGTCAGAAACCTTTGATTTCACACACAGCATGTAAAAGCTGTGGATTTTACAAAGGAAAACAAGTTGTAGATGTTAGTCGCGACGCTGCACGTCTTGTGAAGCGAGCTGCACAGACAAAGCCAGCTGCAGAACACAATCATGTAAACGAAGAGAAGGCAGCTCCTAAGGCAACGAAGGTAGCTCCAAAAACGACTAAGAAAAAGGCATTGTAGAATTTACAATGCCTTTTATGCTATTATGACCTTGTTCTATTACGTTCTTTAGCTCTTTATTCTATGTCGAATCGACATCTTTCACGCACTATCGCATTGCAGTCACTGTATCAGTGGGATTTTTTGGGAATGCCAGAAGGAAAGCTTCCTGAAATTATTGAATTCAACCGCGAGGAATTTGCGCCGAAGTTTGATGATGAGGGTTTTGTCGAAGAGCTTGTACAAGGCATAAAGAACAATTATTTGGAACTTGATGAAGTTATTATTCACTTTGCTCCAAATTGGCCAATTGAGGCGATTACAGTCATTGATCGTAATATTTTACGAATGGGAATTTACGAACTCAAGCTCGCTGAGCGCATTCCTGCAAAGGTTGCGATTAATGAGGCTATAGAGCTCGCAAAAGGTTTTGGGGGTCAAGCATCAGGTAGGTTCGTAAACGGCGTCCTAGGGGCCATTTACAAGGATATGGTGACACGAGGAGACACTAAGGAGGTAGACAAACCAAAAGTAGAAGATAAAGAAGAGGAAGTAGTCACAATTAAAGAATAGCTATCAATATGCCAAAAGAAGATTTTTCAGAGTTGGAAGAAACACTTGGTGTGACGTTTCAAAACAAGGACACGCTACGCCAAGCGCTTGTTCATCGTTCGTACTTGAATGAGCATCCAGACTTTCCACTCGGACACAACGAACGTCTTGAGTTTTTAGGAGATGCAGTACTCGAGCTTGTTGTGACAGAGAACTTATATCTCAATTACGAAAACCCAGAAGGAGAACTCACAAACTGGCGCGCAGCCCTTGTGAACTCAGAGATGCTTTCCGTACTCTGTGGAGCACTCAAAGTGGAACCTTACCTATATCTCTCAAAAGGAGAATCTAAAGACAAGGATTCCAAAGCTCGAAAGTATATTCTTGCAAATGCGTTTGAGTCTATTATTGGAGCGATTTATATCGATCTTGGATGGGAGCCTGCAAAGGGATTCATTGAGCGACGTGTTTTGAAAGAGCTTCCAAATATTTTGGAGAATCGATTATATGTGGATCCAAAAAGTCGTTTCCAAGAAGCTTCACAAGAACACCTCGGAATTACTCCTTCATACAAAGTTCTTTCTGAGACAGGACCTGACCATGAAAAAGAATTCGAAGTAGGAGTCTTTCTTGGAAAGGAGCAGGTGGCAGTTGGAAGTGGTACTTCCAAACAAGAAGCACAAGTTGCCGCAGCTGAGGCAGGGATCATTGCAAAATCTTGGTAAAGAAAATCCGACCCCGTTGTGGGTCGGTTTTAGTTTGGGAGACGCCCAAACCCGAGTAGTCGTTCGGGATTTATTTCGTCTATTGAAACCTCGATGACGCCAAGTTCTGTACTTGCTGCATGAATGTAGTGTGTTGAATTTGTGACTATGCCTATGTGTCCGACATGGTCGGGAGAAAACTCCCTAATGTCCTGGTGGTTCTTTGATCTGAGGATAACAAGATCGCCTGACTGTATCTCTTCTCGCCTTACAAGACTGCACAGAGCGTGCTGTTGTCGTGCGTAGCGGGGGAGGGTGGTAACTCCTGCTGTTCGATAGACGTAGCCTGTGAAGCTGGAGCAGTCGACAACGTCCGGTGCCAAATCTGGGTGTGCACGTAGTTCATAGCGTGTGACACCAATGCAAGAGCGTGCAATACGAATCACTTCGTTGCGAGTAACAAGGTCCATGGATCACCTTTTCTTTTTCTAATAAGGAGTTAAACAAAAAGAAAACACTCCGTCAATGACGAAGTGTTTTCTGGTGCGTCGGGTGGGGTTCGAACCCACGGCCAAGAGATTAAGAGTCTCCTGCTCTACCGCTGAGCTACCGACGCATTTATTTTCTAGCTAACGGCAGTAATATGCCAGATTGATTGACGTCCGTCAAGATTTGAGATAGGATTTCCTCGTTCTTGTTTATCTTGAATGTTTTAAATGCAGGCGTAGCTCAGTTGGATAGAGCATCTGTCTTCGGAACAGAGGGTCGGGGGTTCGAGTCCCTCCGCCTGCACCATAAAAGCGATCAATGTTTATTGGTCGTTTTTTGTTTGACAATCAAAAAACTGTCGGGTAATCTCAATTTGCTATGTTTGTACATACACAACTCAGCAATAAGATGAAGAAGCCTGCCTAACATAGGAAGGATTTTTGGTCGCTAAGTTCTCTGTAACATTAGCAACGAAAAACACTTCCTTCTGAGGAAGTGTTTTTCGTTGAGGTTCTTTCTACATCCCCACTCGGAGAAGTCATGTCTAATCCCTCTATCGGTGCTGTCGGTCACGTTGAACTCGATGTTGCGAACGCTCGCTACAAAGGAGTGATTCCAACGCTGCATCGCGACACTCGTTCTGTTCATACGTTGCTGAAAGACGTCACAGAATCTTGTACGAATACTCGTGCCACACGTTTGTCTGTGCGTACCTTCGTGGGTCATGGAGTGGATCCTGAGGTCAGCGGAGTTCGTTGGAGAGGAGAGCCTCTTACGTTGGAGGCATACGTTCCTGTTCCTGCGCATACACAGGTCGCTGGGTATGCGTATTATGGTGTGAGTCTACGTGAACGCCGTCAGCCAATGAGTATCTCGGAAGGTGAGCACACACTCTTTGCTCGAATAAGAAAGCGTGGCCCCATAATCGTTCGTGAGCACATAAAACCCGAACTTCTCAATGGACAAACTTTCACTGAGGATGTCGAAGGTCTTTTGCTGCTATACAAGCGCTATGACAGCTACCTTGTCGCACTTACGATCGATTCTATCCGAGACCTCATCAAGGGCAGTCGCGTTATGGTTTCTCGAGACACATGCGGTCAGATCGTCTCTGTCTGCGTGGGGGAAGTCATGACCTTTCATGTGAAGGGCGCAGACAATCCTGTCTTGTTCACAGAACTCTCGGATGCGGCCACGCTCAAGACACACGAAGGCAAGGGTTTCTATACAGCGACGAAATCTGCACTTATCAGTTCATTGCGTCAAGAAGATCCGAACGTGGTGATCACAACTGAAGGACGTGCCAATTCTGGTGGTGTCCTGCGATCCAATCTCGGGATCGGTATGATCCGCGCTGGTTACCAACCCAGTCATTGCGTCATCTCATCGAGTTCAGATCAGGCAGTCAGACAGATTGGACCTTTCGGCAATCTCTTTGTCTTCTACGTTCCATGAGCCCTAACGGGCCTCACTACGCAACAGGGCATTCGTGTCCTGTTTTTTTATGCTATTCTATTCTCATTATGAAACATCTCTATTTTAACGGAAAGATTTATCAAGAAAACATCAATAAATGGGGGTCAGCTCTGTTGGTTGAAGATGGATTGATTAAGCAGGTTTTTGACAAAGATCCAGGAGAAGAAGAGTCTCTTGAGAGAGTTGATCTTAAAGGAAAGTTTCTCTTTCCAGGTTTTGAAGATGCCCACTCTCATCCGGGGAGTCGATGTCGAATGCTTGTTGAACTTGATGCGCGCGACGCGACTACTTGGGAAGAGGCTCGTGCATTGATTTTTGAATATGTAAAAAAGTATCCAGAGCGACAGTGGATTGTTGTTCATGGATGGGCTGATTCCATTTGGGGAACACCATCTCAAGATCAGCTTGATGAGCTTACAGATAAGCCACTGATGCTCATCAATGTTTCTTATCACGGAGCAATTGTGAATCGTTTGGGTGAAGCATGGTTACGAGAGAGACCATCGGAGATGAAGATTGAGAAAGGACTTATTTCTGAAGCAGATTTCATTCTTGCTGCAATAGAAACATTACCAGCACTTGAACAGCTTATGAAACTCGTTCCTGAGTATCAGCACTCACTCGCTCTTATGGGAACGACAGGAGTGCACGATTTACATATTGCGACAGAGGATCAGTTGCTTGCTCATCAGTCTCTTGCTTTACGAGGAGAGCTTCCGTTATTTACAGTTGGGTACATCAACTCGATATTGATTAACTCACCAGTCGTAAAAGAACTTCTTCAGAATCCATTGGAAAAATTTCAGATTAAAGGTCTCAAACTTTTTCTTGATGGTGCCATTGGTTTGCGCACAGCGCGCGTTTTCGAGGCATATCACGATACGGGAGAACGTGGAGAACTTCGTTACTCGAAAGATGAAGCGTTGGAGATTATTGAACTCGCATTGAAAAATGGTCTTACAAGTGTAGCTATTCATGCTATTGGTGATGAGGCTGTTTCACAGACATTGGATGTATATGAAGCAATGCATGAGAAAGGTGTTTCAGTGATAGGTTGGCGAATTGAACATGCTGAGATTATTCAGTTAGAAGACATTGATCGAATGAAACGTTTAGGAGTTGTTCCGGTCATGCAACCAAATTTTCATTGGGATCTAGAGTATTATCACGACAGATTATCTCAGGCACAAATGGAACGCATAAATCCGTTCGCAGAACTTATTGATGCAGGAGTGGAACTCACATTTGGTTCAGATGGTATGCCTGAGGGTGCATTGGTTGGACTTGATTACGCAATGAACAACACTAAATTTGATACACAGATTGTTGATCTACAGACGGCGATCAAAGCCTATACAGTAGCGGGCCCACTTCTTGTGGGGGCATCTGATCGCGGAAGACTACGAGCAGGTTTTGTGTTCAATGCAGTACTCTTTGAAGAGAATCTATTTGAAGCAGCAGTACTCAGCGATGTTTCTATCGCTCAGGTATGGATTTCGGGTAAGACATTTATTTAATCTATGATACAAAAAGTCGCGCACGATATTTGGCAGATTCAAGGAGAAGGTGCAGGGAAATATGTAACAATCCTTGGGGGAACTCATGGGAATGAACGAACTGGAGTAGAAGTGGTGAACAACCTTAAGAGTTTGATCGAGTCAGGCGAGCTCTTGATTGCTCACGGAACACTCACATTGATTCACGGAAATCCAAAGGCGATTGAGATTAACGAGCGTGGAAGTGAACCTCATGCTGATTTAAATCGTTCCTACCCAACCAATCTTCTTTTGATTGAACCAACGGGAGGATATGAGAATGCACGAGCTCGAGAAATCGCTCCGTTTTTAAAGTTGAGCGATGTTGTCGTGGATCTTCATGCAACGAATAAACCTTCTGAACCATTTGTGGCCTGCGTTCATTCATCTCGTCACAAAAAAGTGTATCAGTGGTTTAAGGCAGAGAAGATTGTCTCTGATCCCAAATACGTACTTGATGGTGAATCAATTACCACCGATGAATATGCCGAGGCGTTTGGTGGAATTGGTTTGTGTTATGAAACGGGGCAGGCGTCAGATCTAGGGCGTGTTGAAGATGTTGTTCAAAGTGTTCTGAATCTTTTGATCGATCAAGGTTTGGTGGATGGGGATGTTGATCCTCCATCGCTTGGAGCGCATGAAGTGTATGAACTTAGTGATCGAATCATTTTTACAGAAGCAGGTTTTACATTTGAACAGAGGTTTGGAAATCGATCGTGGGAGACGTTTCAAAAAGGAGACTCGATCGGTCACCACGGCACAGTTCCTTTGATTGCCTCGTACGATGGAGTGATTGTCTTTCCGAAAATTCCAGAGCATCGTAAAGTCGGGAAACCATTTGTGTATTTTGCACAGAAACAATAAAAGAAGGCTTCTAGTTTATTGGCTAATAACAGGTGATCTGGTAGGATTTGTACATTATGAGATATTCAAAACTTTTTGGAAAAACAACAAAAGAAGCTCCACACGACGCTGATTCACCAAACGCGAAACTGCTTTCTCAAGCTGGGTTCATTCATCAACTCATGGCGGGCGCCTACACCTATCTTCCTTTGGGGTTACGAGTGCTAAAGAAAATTCAACAGATCGTTCGAGAAGAAATGGATGCGATTGATGGACAAGAGATCTCTATCCCAATGCTCACTCCAAAAAAAGTTTGGGAGGATACTGGTCGGTGGGGGATTGATGTTCTCTATCGGCTCGAAGGAGCTGGTGGAAAAGAGCTTGCTTTAGCAGCGACGGCAGAAGACATGGTGACACCACTCGTAAAGTCTTTTACAAGTTCGTATAAAGATTTTCCTGTCTTGGTGTATCAGATGAACGACAAGTTTCGAAACGAGGCTCGAGCCAAATCAGGCTTGCTTCGAGGTCGAGAGTTCAACATGAAAGATCTCTACAGCTTTCATCTCACACAAGAAGGATTTGAAACATTTTATGAGAAATCAAAGAGCGCTTATCTAAATGTGTATCAACGTTGTGGACTAGACGCCATAGTGGCAAAAGCAAGTGGTGGAGATTTTACAGAAAAATATTCTCATGAGTTTCAGGTAAAGACAGAATCTGGAGAAGATCGTGTGTACATTGAAAAATCAACAGGAGAAGCATCAAATCGAGAAGTGATCCCTGAAGAAGAATGGGAGAATACAGAAAAATATGAAATTCATAAAACGATCGAAGTAGGAAATATTTTTCCACTTGAATCAAGATTCTCTGACGCGATTAACTTCACAGTGGCTGATGCAAGTGGAGCTCCACAAAAAGTCATCATGGGTTCATACGGGATTGGTCCGTCACGCGTGATGGGTTCAATTGTCGAGGTACATCATGATGACAAAGGAATGATCTGGCCAAAAGCAGTTGCGCCATACCACGTTCATCTCATTACGCTTTCTGCAAAGGAAGAGGAGATGAATGAACGCATCCAAGCGTCAGCTATGTCCTTGATTGAAGAGCTTGAAGGAGCGGGGGTAGAAGTATTATGGGATGATCGAGTAGATGTTCGAGCAGGTGCAAAGTTCGCAGACGCCGACCTTATCGGAATTCCATTGCGTCTCGTGATATCACAAAAGACACTCGCAGAAGATTCTGTCGAATGGAAAGAACGTCATGAATCAGAAGCACGTTTAGTGACTATTGAAGAAGTAAAAGACCAAGCAAGCGAATGGCTCGTAGCACCAGAGAGACTCACATCACACGAATAAAAAAACCGACCCCCACACGGGGGTCGGCTTTTTTATTCTAGCCAAAAAAGTGATAAGAAAGTTTCAAGCTGATATAATGAAAGTAATAAGTAATAAAAAATTATGAAAAAAATCTCTACACTCGCTATCATGGCAACATTTCTTTCGTTTGGAATAGTGCCTCCAGTCCATGCTGCCGCAGATATTGGTGACTTAATTAAGTGTGAAGATTTTAGCAGTGTCTATTTCCTGGCAGAAGACGGAAATCGCTATGCTTTTCCAAACGAGAAAATGTACTTTAGCTGGTACCAAGATTTTGACGACGTAAAAGAAATTTCATGTGACGATCTTGGTGACCTTACACTTGCGGGCAATGTCGTTTACCAGGCAGGAACGCGCCTCATTAAAATTCAAAGTTCCCCGACTGTTTATGTCGTTGAGTACGATGGAGTCGTAAGACCGTTATCAAGTGAAGAACAAGCAAAGTCTCTTTATGGCGATGGGTGGGCAGATAGAGTCGATGACGTCCCAGATGCCTTCTTCTCATCATTTGAAGTAGGTGAAGATCTTCCAGAAAACGAGTTTCCAGCAGGGATGATCTTAGAAGACGATGATGGAAATTTGCTACGAGTAGAAGCCGACCAGACAGCAACAGAGATAGAAGATATTCTAGAAACGGATGACGATGAAATAATATTCAATTCATTTGCAAGATCAGCAAGCGAAGTAGGGTTGAAATTAGGAATCGACATCGCCATCTCAAAACTTACCGATTTAGACATGGACGCGCTTGCCAGTGTGATCGAACTACTTAAAACTATTAACGTAGATTCAGAATTTGAATTTGAAATAGAAATCAAGGAAAAAGATGAGGCTGATTGGGAGGAAGCCCATGAAGAGATCGAAGAAGCAAAAGAAGAAATTGAACGTGCACAAGAAAAAATATCCAAGCGTGAAGAAAAGGGAAAAGACGTAACAGAAGCAAATACTCTTTTGGCTGAGGCTGAAGATTTACTAGCTCTCGCCCAGACCGCCTACAACGCAGGGGATTACGACACAGCCGAAGATCTAATAGATCAGTCTCAAGACAAAGCAAAAGACGCGAGGATGGGTAGTGCTGTAAATAGCATTGATAGCGACGATGACGCGGATGCAAAAGACGAAGAAGAGAAGGACGAAGAAGATGTTGAAGATGACGAGGAAAATGAAGATGACGTGTAAAGGTAAAGGGGTCAAGTCGGGATACGGGAATTTTGTTGCAACAACTTTATTATGAAAAAGAAAAACGAACGCTATTTTAGACGTTCGTTCCTCTTGGCTCCGAATACTGAACGGGTTCAGAACTGTACGCTGGAGCGATATCAAGCCTATGATGGCTCAGTTTACTGCGTAGATTTCCATTCGTTGTATGTGAGTGCATTCTTCCATCCAGGAAAAGGGTCAGGTCTGGATAGTGGATATTTCATTTTACGTTGTATGTATTCTTATGTTTTTACAACTGTCGAAATACTTAAACAACATAAAACAAAACCTCGACAATTATTAGTTCGAGCACATGAGTCACTTCTTATCAAGTAAATCTACAATCCAATCTACTACTTTTGGTTTACCGATAATGATCGCATACATTGTTTCGCCATTCCTCTGTATTTTCTCTCGTTCAACAAATTTTCCGCCAGCCTCCTCAATCAGAAGACGAACAGGTGAAATGTCCCAGATACGAAGGTGATAATCGACAACAGCACCGTATTCACCATTTAGCTGTTGAGTATGGCCATAGCAACTTACGATCGTTTCAAGGTCACCATGTGCTTTTGCCAATTTATCGTAATCACTTTCCGCCCCGTGACGTTCAAATAAGAATCGAGGGACAACTGCAATGACTTGATCCGAGACCTCGGACACGTCTCTTATGTCGTTCAGCTTAATCTTCTCACTATTTCTATACGCTCCACCACCTTTGGTAGCCCACAAACGTAAATCAAATGACGGATGATCAATCATTCCAACAATCGGTTCCCCTTTATAATATAGAGACAGAAGTGTCCCGTACCGAGGTGATTTTTCAACAAACTCAGAGGTTCCATCGATCGGGTCAAGATACCAAATGTAATCCGCATCCGCATTGTGAGTTCCATGCTCTTCTCCAATAATCCCATGATCAGGATACGTCTTAATGATAGCGTCTCTCAAAATATCTTCCGTTCCTTTGTCCACTTCTGTAACGAAATTCGCCACGAAATCTTTATCCTTTTTCTCTGACTCCTTGAACTCCTTGTCATTCTTTTCTTCAACATCAAAACCATCCTTGATGTTCTGCAGAATATACTGTCGAGTTTTGTCGAGCAGTATTTGTCCGAATTGTAGGAAGTCTTCATTTTTCATAACGTTTGCAGTGTACCAGTCTTGAATCACATTTGGGTATCAAAAATACTCCGCTGAAATTAGCGAAGGATTGCTATAAGTTCTTATATAGATCATGTTTTCCGATTGAAATAAAAAGAATGTCTCCATTGTCCATTCTTTCAAAAATTATTCTATACATGCCACCTACTGAAATAGACCAGATACCCGATAGTTTTCCATGCAATTCATGCAATCTCAACGATGGGTGCAGTGGATTATTCCTAAAAACTGTTTCTTTTCTGATAGCGATCACAGTAATCTCTTTTGGTAATTTTTTTAATTCCTTTATAAACTTTTTTGAATAGTGAATATTTATCACGATCATAAAAGGTCGGCCATGGATTCAGCGACAACTGTTGTTCCTTTTTTGTACTCGGCGCGAGATTGTTTTATAGATTGCAAGATTTCTTTTTCAGAAATTAATTCCTCATCTAGCTCCACTAAATGTTTTATGTAACCACTTACAGATTTATAGCCCCTTGCTTTTGACAGGGACTTTATTTTTTTTGTAGTTGTTAACGGTAAAGATAGGCTTAAAACTTTTCTCATAAATATAATGTTTATGTCTAATACCAAAATTGTATTACACAAATAATACAACGTCAACGAGATGCTGAAGCTTAGGTTTTATAAAATTTTTATCAGTTATTTTTATATCGATCTCCCTCAACTGAAAGAGCAGGGTGGAAACAAACTAAAAAGTTGTATTAGCTTGTTGATAGACAGAAAACCCTCACTTTGCGTGAGGGTTTTGGGACAGATACCGTGGTCTGTTTTTCTGATTAGATTGATCTTTTTCCTTTTAATGTGTCCTTTAGTGCTTTTCCAGCTTTGAACTTTGGAACAAGTACTGAAGGGATTTCGATCTTTTCTATTGGGTTTTGGGGATTTACTCCGATACGACCCTTTCGCATGCGTGAGCTAAACGTTCCAAAACCAGCGATCGTTACTTCGTCACCTTGAACTAATGTTCGAGTTACAATCTCCTCAAATGAAGCAATGAAATCTTCAGCGAGTTTTTTTGAGACATCGAGTTGTTCTGCCAGGCGTGCGGCTAAGTCAGCTTTGTTCATATTGCTGTGAGTCTAGCAAAGAAATCGACCATACGCAAGTTTTATTTTGCGTATTCGATAACTCGTGTCTCTCGAATAATAGTAACCTTCACCTCTCCAGGGTAAGAGAGCTCTGCTTCAATTTTGTTTGCAACGTCCTTGGCAAGTCGATATGCCGTTAGGTCATCGATCTTTTCTGGTTGTACAAAGACTCGAACTTCTCGTCCAGCTTGAATTGCATATACCTTCTCAACACCATCAAATGATCCAGCGGTTCGCTCGAGATCTTCCATGCGTTGAATAAACTGTTCAAGACTTTGCTTTCTCGCTCCTGGTCGCGCGCCTGAGATTGCATCAGCAGCCTTCACGATCGCTCCTTCAATTGTGCGAGGACGGTCTTCATGATGGGCAATAGACTGATAAGAAATTTCTTCAGGGAATCCAAATTTCTTCATGATGTTGTACCCAATCTCTGGGTGAGCACCTTGCATGTCATGGTCGACAGCCTTTCCAATGTCATGGAAGAGACCTCCTTTTTTACAAACAAAAACGTCTGCACCAAGCTCTTCTGCAATCATTCCAGAAATTGTCCCAACCTCGATAGAATGTTGAAGTGCATTCTGACCGTAACTTGTTCGGTACTTCATTCGACCAAGAATTGATGTGAGTTTTGGATCGATTGATGAAACGGGGATACCAAGTTGATAGAGAGCATCCTCTCCAGCTTTACGAAGATCTTTTGCGATTGTTTTCTTTGCACTCAAGATAGCGTCTTCGATGCGGGCTGGGTGAATGCGTCCATCTTTGATGAGTTCGTCCAAAGCACGCTTAGCAACCTGACGACGAATAGGGGAGAATCCGCTAATCGTGATCATGTTCGGTGTGTCGTCAACAATGATTTCTGTTCCTGTTAATAGTTCGATCGATTTGATGTTGCGTCCTTCCTTTCCAATGATTCGCCCCTTCATCTCGTCATTTGGAAGCTCAACAGAAGTGGTCGTGGTGTCGGCACACACAGAAGAAGCATATCGAGTGAGAGCAAGAGAAAGGATTTTCCGAGATTTAATCTCGAGCTCTTCTTCGCTTTCTTGTTCAAGTTTTCTCAAACGACTCATGAGTGCTTCTTGAGAATCATGTTCGACAGCTTTAAGAAGTTTTCCCTCGGCTTGCTCACGAGTTAGTCCTGCAATGTGTTGTAGTTTTGCGATCTGTTCTTCTTTGATAGCGCGAACACGTTCTTTGATTTGTTCGATTTCTTTTGTCCGCTCCTCGAGTTTTGATCTCTTATCCTCTACTTCGAGGATCTTTTGATCGAACATGGATTCACGTTTCTCCAAGCGTAGTTGTTGATCTTGGAGGTCACGTCGGCGTGACTGTTCGTCCTGTTTGGCCTCATCGATGATTTTCATCGCTTTCTCTTTGGCCTGGAGGATAGTTTCTTGTTCTTGTGTCTTAGCTTCTTGAATGATCTCTTGCTGTTTTGTTTTTGCGTCTGCAAGCATGCGTTCTGCTTTTGCTTCTGCGTGGTCTGCTGACTTGGTTGCTTGGGCCTTTCGGTAGGCGTATCCTGCACTACCTCCGGCAGCGAGGGACGCGATTGCTACGATTCCCAATAGGAATATTGATAACATAAAACTTCTCTAATCTGGTGAGAAGCTCAAAAAGAAACAGATTTTTCTGAAAACGTATTACAACAAATTTCCTTCTTTGAGGAAGGAGACAAGACTTGAAACAGTAAGATTCAAAGCAAAATTTTGCATAATTGGGAGTTTCCGAGAAATCTGCGAGCTTCATCCAGTGACTAATCATTAAGTACGCAAATCAAGATTATCACTCAAAACCCCTTATTGTCAAAGAGAAGCGAGTAAATCTGAGACAGGTATGATCGCGTCAGTTACATGCTCCTTAAGATTCTCTAATGTGTGAGCTTGGTCGATGGAAAAAGGTCCAATTGAGGTTCGGCGTAGTTCATCGACATAGCCACCACCTCCAAGTACCATACCAAGATCTCGGGCGACTGCACGGATGTATGTTCCGGTTGATGAATGGATGGTGAGAGCTAGGCGACCACCTTCTTTATTAAGAGTTGGTTTTGGTTCGTCGTGTAGCTCAATCGAGTAGATTGTCACTTTTCGAGGTTTGGCCTCAAGTGGCTTTCCTTCTCGAGCCGCCTCATACATTTTCTTACCTCCGATTTTGATCGCAGAGTAAGCTGGCGGAATTTGTTCAATTTCTCCAGTGAATTGTTGAAGAGTCTTTTCTATCCCTTCTCTCTCCAAGGGGGAGTTAGAGGGGGTTGCCGTATTCATTTTTGTTAGTGGAGCAGGCGAAAGCACTCCTTTGCAATCGTCTGTGTCTGATGATGCTCCGAGTTGGAAAACAGCTTCATACTTCTTGTCGAGTCCAACAAGTTTTTGCATTTCTCGTGTGGCACCTCGTCCAACTCCAACAATAAGAAGACCTGTTGCAAACGGATCAAGTGTCCCAGCGTGCCCAACGCGACGTTCATTGGTGAATCGACGGACCCGATTCACAACATCGTGACTCGTCATCCCGGCTGGTTTGTCGATTAGTAGGAATCCTTCTTTGACTGGAGTCCCTTGGTTGATTGCTTGACTTTTTGGCATAATTCATGTATAGTTTAGCGTTATTTTGACCATAGCGACAAGTGTCTTTCTAGGCTTTTGTCGCTGTGTTCAAGGAGATCCACTCGTGCATGGTGCGCGAGACAGGGAAGCCATCACAGTAGGAGAACATCATGTCTCTCGCAAATCAAGTGATTCAGTTCCTGCTCGAGCTCGGCTCGGGCCAGCCCTGGGGTCGTCTCCCCGTCGTGCAGATGCTTGGGGACATGACCCGAGTCAAGGCCGAGTTCACCTGCTTCCTCGAGAACGGTGGTCTGGTGATCGTCCAGCAGCATACCTTCCCTCTCTGGCGAACGATCGTGCTCGGTAGGCACCAGACTCCCGATGCCTACCTCACTTCCTTCAAGGGTCGTGGCCACGAAGCCAACAAGTGGACTCAGGACATCGCCGTGAAGGTCATCTGCTCCCAGCAGGAGATCGACCTCCCGCTCGTGGACGTGAGTGGAGCCGACCTCGGCTTCACGGAAGTCTATACCTACGCTCAGTTCCTCGAGCGAGCCGCCGCGTTCAGACTCTATCGGTGCCCTGCCGAAACAGGGCTCGCCCTCGTCGACCAGTTCGACGACCAGCCCAAGGGCGACTACCGTCGCATCGGTATGGAGGGCATCGCGGACTCCGACGGCGACCTGGTCGTCTTCTACGTCTACCATGACGAGGACGGCATGGGGCTCGAGACCTGCAGCGGTCACCCCGAGTTCCGGTGGAGTCCTGGGTGCCGGTGGGTCCTCACGTCTCGCAAGCCCTAACGCTTAGGACTAAGACCTTGTGCCATGCTCTGGCACTTGGACCCTTAGTCCTTTTTCTTTTTATTTTGTAAACTAGCTGTGGTACTAGGCGAATATGCCAGTGGCTAAGGTTGCTGACTGCCGAATCTAGCACTTCTGCACTGAGAATATCTTCGGCCACGGTTGTAGGTAGTGGGTACAGAAGTTGTTCAAAAATGAAGATGCTTGGCGCAGGCATCTAGGTGAGTAACCAAATCACGAATTCGGTACAGCTCAGAGAGGAATCAACGGGCGGTGTTCTGGAAGGTTGCCTGCGCATTTGTGACGGACTCCGACGGCGACCTGAACGTCTTCTACGTCTACCATGACGAGGACGGCATGAGGCTCAAGACCAACAACGGTCACCCCGAGAACCAGTGGAATCCTGGGAACCGGTGGGTCCTCACGACTCGCAACCCTCCTCATTTCTCTCCGGACACATTGTTTGGGGAGTTTTGTTTTGAAATGAGAGAACCGTGCCACGCACCCAGCATCTTCCCGACTTCGGAGAGTTTTTCTGATAATGCGATGTACTTCTTATTATCGAGTGACTTGGTCTCCCACAAAACCAGAAGTAAAATTTTTACCGTATCGAGTTTTCGGATGGCGACTCGTACGTACGGAAGTTTATCAGCTTTTGGCGTGAACCCAGCCGTGCTTATCATTTCTATTACTTCGATCAGGATCGCATCAATACGTGAGGCAAGCGTATATCGGTGGATCTTTGGAATGCTCGGAAAATATTCAAACCAAACAAGATATGCCTGTTTCAATTTTTGCAAGACCGGAAGAAGTTCGGGGGGGGGGTAACATATGAGGAGGTTATTTCGTTAGAGAATTTATTAGAAGCATGGTGTGAATTTGTGAAAGGGAAACGCGTCAGAAAAGACGTTCAGGAATTCGAATGTAATCTTATGGAGAATCTTCTTGGTCTCCATGCACGACTCGCAGGATTTAGTTATGGGCATGGACGATATCAGGCGTTCACGGTTTGTGACCCAAAGACCCGACGAATCCATAAAGCGACTGTGGCAGATCGGATTCTCCACCGGGCAGTATACCGTAAGCTCTACCCTTTGTTTGATCCAACATTCATTGCTGACTCTTTTTCCTGTCGAGTAGGTAAAGGGACACACAAAGCTATCAACCGGTTCCAGGCTGTGGCTTGGAAGATTTCACACAACCATCATCGAACTGCCTGGGTGCTCAAATGTGATATTCGTAAGTTTTTTGCAAGCATCGACCACAGGGTTTTCTTGGACATACTCTACCGACGACTCAATGATGAGCACCTTAGGAGTCTGTTGCAGACCATCATCCACAGCTTTCATGTTCAGCCTGGTAAAGGTCTGCCATTGGGAAATCTCACATCACAACTATTCGCCAATATCTACATGAACGAATTCGATCAGTTTGTGAAGCATCAACTGCGGTTCAAGTACTACATCCGTTATGCCGACGATTTCGTTTTTCTCTCCAAAGACCGTTGCGAGCTTGAGAGCTTGCTTCCAATTGTCAGACGTTTCCTCGATCGCCAACTCTGTCTAGAACTCCATCCATTAAAGATTGGGTTGCGGGCGTTTTCCTCAGGTGTGGATTTTCTTGGGTGGGTTCACTTTCCCGACCATAGGGTTTTACGGACGACAACCAAAAGAAGAATGTTGCAACACCTATCTACTGATTTCAAAGAAGAATCTCATCAGTCATATCTTGGTTTGTTGAAGCATGGAAACGCCAAAAAGCTACAAAGCAACATTATAAATAGTTTACCACCTGTTTATTGACGATTTTCCCTTTTTTCGCTAAACTTCGGGGCGACTTCCTATTTTTCGCCTAAACACATTTCATGAATATTACAGAACTCGCCCGAAGATTACGGGTACGACCAGAAGAACTCCGCAATAAATTGCCGGAACTTGGGTTTAGTGTTGGAAAAAAGGCCATTAAAATTGATAATCGACAAGCTCAAAAGATTCAGGAAGCTTGGAGTGAGATGAAACGAAAGGAGCGATTGGCCGAAAAAATGCTACAGCAAAAGGCTCGTGCTGCTCAGCGAGATCTTCCAGATTCTGAAAAAACACCGATTACTCTTCCTGGAATAATGACTGTGCGTGATTTTGCTTCTGTGCTTGATATGCCAGTACCTCGTGTCATGCAAGAGCTGATGCGTAATGGAATCCTTGCATCTATCAACGAGCGTATTGATTTCGACACAGCTTCTATTTTAGCTGAAGACCTTGGGTTCAAAGCGACTCTTGAAGATGGTTCTGTTGAAGAAGATACTGAGGGACTTGAGAAAATCAGAGAGAGAGTTGAATCTGAAGATGATAAAAATCTTCTTCCGCGTCCACCAGTTATTGTGGTGATGGGGCACGTTGATCATGGAAAGACACGTCTTCTTGATGCCATTCGTAAAACAAATGTGATGGATACAGAAGCTGGTGGAATCACTCAGCATATTGGTGCGTATCAGGTTGAACGAAAAGGAAAGTCGTTAACTTTTATTGATACTCCAGGACACGAAGCATTTACAGTTATGCGTTCTCGTGGAGCAAAAGTTGCAGACATGGCCATTTTGGTTGTTGCTGCTGATGACGCAGTACAACCACAAACAAAAGAGGCAATCGATATTGCTAAGTCTGCAGGACTTCCATTTGTGGTCGCTCTCAACAAAATTGATAGAGCAGAAGCAAATCTTGAAAAAATCAAAACACAACTTTCTGAATACGGTGTGAATCCTGAGGAGTGGGGAGGTAATACCGTTATGGTACCGATCAGTGCAAAGGAGGGAACAAACATCGAGGAACTTCTAGACATGCTTCTTATTGTGGAGGAAATGGAGAAGGATACTATTGTTGCGAATCCAGAAGGTCGAGCAATTGGAACAGTTATTGAATCAAATGTGAACGCAGGTGCTGGTGCTGTTGCAACAGTTCTCGTCCAAAGCGGAACTCTTCGTGCTGGAGACAATCTAGGAGTACGAGGAACACAGTTTGGACGTGTGCGAGCCATGCAGAACTGGAAGGGAGAACCAATAACTGAAGCAACTCCATCAACTCCTGCAATGATTATTGGGTGGAAGCTTGCTCCTTCAGTTGGAGATGTTATGGAAGTTCCTGAGAACGTAAAGGATCTGAAGAAGATGAAGTCGACTGATTTATCCATGAAAGCTACTGAGGAAGTCGCTTCCATTCGACATGTTGTCTCAAAAGACACTGACGACGGTGAGGAATCAGATGAGTCAAAGAAACAGATCGTAAACCTTATTATTCGTGCGGATGTTCTTGGATCACTTGAGGCTATCTTGGGAATGCTTGATAAAATTAAGCACGATCAGGTTGGTGTGAAGGTGGTTCAAAAAGGTCTTGGTAATATTACTGACGCAGACATCAATACAGCAGAAGCGACTGGGTCGATCGTGATCGGTTTCAATGTTCGTCCTGGTGGTGGAGCTCTTGATCTTTCTAGAGAGAAGAAAGTTGAGCTTCGTGAGTACAAAATTATTTACAAGTTGTTCGAAGATGTTCTTGAAGAGTTGAAACAACGTCTTCCAGCTGAAACGATTCTTGAGGAGCAAGGACGCTTCGAAGTTGTAAAGAACTTCAAGAAGCTCGATGATGGTTGGATTATTGGAGGACGTGTGAAGGTTTCAAAGATTACAAAAAAAGCAAAACTTCGACTCTTGCGAGAAGGAGAATATATTGGCGAGGGTTCTGTGATAAGTCTTCAGTTGGGACGAGCAGAACTCAAAGAGGTACAAGCTGGTCAAGAAGTAGGACTCAGCTATAAAGGAAAAGTAAAACCAGAAGAAGGAGATATGCTTGAGGCATACACAGAAAAGCGAATTCACAACGAACTCAAAATTGAAGGTATCAGTCTTCGATAAATAAACGCTCGGGAAACCGAGCGTTTTACTTTCTTGGCCAGGAGCACTAAAATAGTTTTGAAATTCTTAAATACATTAGCTATGTCTGAACTTACTCTTACGTCTGAAAATTTTGATGCGTCTGTTTTGCAAGCACAGAAGCCAGTACTTGTTGATTTTTGGGCTCCTTGGTGCGGACCTTGCAAGATCATGTCTCCAATCGTGGAAGAACTTGCTTCTGAGATGGAAGGTGTTCTTGTTGGAAAAGTGAACGTTGATGAGCATAGTGAAATTGCACAGAAGTTCAATATTTTGTCTATTCCTACATTTATCGTGTTTAAGGGAGGTCAAGTTGCAGAGCAGTTTTCTGGATCAATGAATAAAGAACAGTTGCGAGAAAAGCTTGCGCGTCACATCTCATAATATGGATATCGAGAACGTTGTCATTATTGGTTCTGGGCCTGCTGGTTATACGGCTGCTATTTATGCTGCTCGAGCAGACATGAAGCCGTTATTGTTTGAAGGACAACGGCTCGGTGGTCAGCCTGGAGGTCAGTTAATGCTCACAACTGAGGTTGAAAACTTCCCTGGATTTCCAGAGGGTCTTATGGGACCAGAGATGATGGAGAAGTTTAAGAAGCAGGCAGAGCGATTTGGAACACGAATCATTTCTGAAGATGTGACCGAGGTTGATTTTGAGTCCCGTCCATTCAAAATTAAGTACGGTGAAAAGGAAGTGCTCGCAAAATCAGTTGTCGTTTGCACAGGTGCTCAAGCAATGTGGCTTGGTGTTGAAGGAGAAGAAAAGTACCAAGGTCATGGAGTGTCAGCGTGTGCAACGTGCGATGGATTCTTCTTTCGAGATAAAGAAATTCTAGTTGTGGGAGGAGGTGATTCAGCACTTGAAGAAGCAAGCTTCATTACGAGATTTGCAAAAAAAGTCACAATTGTTCATCGACGTGACACATTGCGTGCTTCAAAGATCATGCAGGATCGCGCAATGAAAAATCCAAAAATTGAATTTGTCTGGAACACAGAAATTAAGGAGGTGCTTGGTGACGAGACTCAGATGACTGGGGTACGAGTTCTAAACAATCAAACAAATGCGGAAAGCGAACTCTCTGCAGAAGGATTGTTCATAGCAATTGGTCACAAGCCAAATACGGGTATCTTTGCTGGTAAGCTTGATCTTGATGAGAAGGGGTATTTGATTGTCACTCCGGGATCGAGTGAGACGAGTGTTGAAGGTGTGTTTGCAGGAGGTGACGTTGCAGATCACAAATATCGACAAGCGATCACTGCTGCTGGAACAGGATGTATGGCAGCGCTCGACGCTGAACGATGGAGTGCGGCACAAGAATAAACATCAAAAAAACAACTGATGAAAGTCAGTTGTTTTTTGTTTATTTGCATGCGATCATATTAATCAATCCACTCAAACAGCTTCGCGAGCAACACTTCTTTCGATGAACAACTTTATTACAGGTCTTGTGTCTGTTTTGACCATTAGTGTGTTTGGACTCGTGACAATCTCTTCGGCTGCTTCAGAAGGGTTTTTAATCTTAGGCGGAATACTTGCGCTCGCTCTCATTATTCCTATTTGGAAACTTTCTTCACACACAAAATAAAAATCACTCCCGTGTGGAGTGATGGCTACCTGAGAAGTTGCTGAATGTTTGTTCTGCGGAGAAAAGTGCAAAGTTCGACAACCCAAGGAGCTGGGTGTGTTGGAGGGCTTAGGTCAAGAAGAGTGCTTTGGTCCTTCATGATTGTGAGAAGGGCAGGATGAAATGTTCGACCAAATTGCGATTGAAATCTAGAGGATCCTTTTTGGATTTCATCCCACCACTCGATATATTCACTTGATGGTTTGAAATGAATTCGTGATTTCCGAGCGACAGTGGTCTTTGCGCTTACACAGACTCCTGTTTGAGTGTTTGCAAGGAAGACAAAGAAGTCGATTTTCAGGACAGTGTCTTCGAAGACTGTTGCTGGATAGACCTGGAGATCTGGATGGAATCCGAGTTCTTGCAATGCATTGGCTTCAGTTGAAGCTCCTGCGAGTCGTGCAAACCATGAGCTTGTGTCAATCCCTTCCGATTTTCCAAAAACTGCAAGTTCGCGCATTGAGCGAGAGCCTGTCTGAAGGAGAATATGGATCAGACGCTCTTGAATCATCCATCCAATGATGTTGATTGGTCTACGAATAGAAGCATCAATCTCGTTGAGTCTTTCTTCAGCGATTAGAAGACGGTGGAGAAGAACTACTTCGACAAGCAGTCGATCACATTTGTTTTTTAGACCAGTGTATTCCCTCATTTGTTCACAAAGTAGGAGCTCATAGATCAGAATATGACTTCTTGCTGACCTATTTCCGGGAAACGTAATTCGATCAGGTGGATCGAGTTTTGCAACCGCTGCTTCTTTTGCAGTGCGTAATCCTTCTTCATTGATGAAAGTCTGGTTTGTGTTCGCAAAGACAAGTTGTGGATGGTTTGAAAAGAACTGGTCGAGCAAGGGGCCTCCAGAAGGTTGAAGGAGTGTTGGAGTGGAATCCTAGAAATTTTTGACGAAAATGTCAATCCTTTGGCGTAAAGATGCGCTTTTTGTTATGATCTTCCTGTATGGCATACAATCACCAATCAATTGAAAAGAAATGGCAGGACCGTTGGGAGACCAGTGGTATTTTTGAAGCAAAAGATGAATCAGAAAAGCCAAAGTTTTATTGTCTTATTGAATTTCCGTATCCCTCAGGGGATGGGCTTCATATTGGGCATCCACGCTCATATACAGCACTTGATATTGTTGCTCGAAAAAAACGACATCAAGGTCATAACGTTCTGTATCCAATTGGATGGGATGCGTTTGGTTTGCCAACGGAGAACTATGCAATTAAGACCGGTCGCAAACCAGCAGATATAACAAAAGAGAATACAGATACATTTCGTCGTCAACTAAAAAGTCTCGGACTTTCGTTTGATTGGTCACGCGAGGTGAACACAACTGATCCATCATATTACAAATGGACACAGTGGATGTTCATCGAATTTTTTAAAGCCGGTCTTGCATACAAATCAACACTCGCAATCAACTGGTGTACGTCTTGCAAGATTGGGCTCGCCAATGAAGAGGTGGTCAACGGTGGTTGTGAGCGTTGCGGAGGAGTTGTTGAAAAGCGCGACAAAGAACAGTGGATGATTGCAATCACAAAGTATGCAGAACGACTGCTTCAAGATTTAGATACAGTCGACTATCTCGAAAAGATCAAAACTCAACAACGTAACTGGATCGGGAAGAGCGAAGGAGCAGAGATTGATTTTGCGATCCCCACCCTGCCTGAGGGGGGGTTAGGGGGGGAGGGGGTAAGTATTACTGTTTTTACAACGCGACCCGATACTATTTTTGGAGCAACATTTTTGGTTATTTCACCTGAGGTTGCAAAGAAGTGGGTGGATGCAGGATGGAAAGCAAGTGAGGAAGTTCAGTCTTATATAACCTCATCTCTTGCTCGTGAAGAGATGGATCGTACAGCAGAAGGGAAGGAGAAGACTGGTGTGAACACAGGAATTATTGCTATCAATCCAGCGAATGGAAAAGAGATTCCTGTTTGGATTGCTGATTACGTTCTCGGTGCATACGGAACTGGAGCGATCATGGCCGTGCCGGCTCACGATGAGCGTGATCGAGAGTTTGCTCATACGTACGCACTTCCTGTTATCGATGAACCACTTGTTTCAATCGAAGAAGCAATTGAGAAAACAGGCGGACGAAAAAAAATAAACTACAAACTTCGAGATTGGGTTTTCTCTCGTCAGCGTTATTGGGGTGAGCCGATTCCACTTGTGCATTGCGATACATGTTCACCTGAAACGGATGGGTGGATTGCAGTTGCTGATGAGCAGTTGCCTGTTGTGCTTCCTGATGTTGAAAAGTATGAACCAACAGACACGGGGGAGTCACCGCTTGCAAGTATTGAAGAGTGGGTAAACACAACATGTCCGTCATGTAACGGGCCAGCGCGTCGAGAAACAGACACCATGCCAAACTGGGCAGGTTCAAGTTGGTATTTCTTGCGCTATATCGATCCTAAAAATGATTCTGCGTTTGCGAGTCAAGAAAAATTGAAAGCTTGGATGCCAGTAGATTTGTATAACGGAGGCATGGAGCACACAACACTTCATCTTCTCTATTCAAGATTTTGGAATAAATTTTTGTTCGACAGAGGACATGTGCCAGTCAGCGAACCCTACACTCGACGCCATAGTCATGGATTGGTTCTTGCCGACGACGGGACAAAAATGAGTAAGTCCAAGGGGAATGTAGTGAATCCAGATGAGATTGTTCGTGATTACGGAGCGGATTCTTTACGCATGTACATCTTGTTCATGGGGCCTTTCGAAGAGCCTGTGCCATGGAACCTCAATGGACTTATTGGTGTACGAAGATTTTTAGATAAGGTAGATCGGTACGTTCGAGGTTGGAAAGAGAGTGAAGGAAAAGATCTCGGAAAAGTGACCGAACCATATCTCAAAAAAGTGTCTGATGATATCGATGCGTTCAAGTTCAATACGGCTGTATCAACGTTCATGTCCTTGTTCAAAGATCTCGACAATCAATCAGTAACCCGTGAGCAACTCAAAAAGATAATCGTTGTTCTTGGTCCTTTTGCTCCGCATCTTATGAATGAATGTTGGGAGTTGATCGGCGAGAAAGGACTTGTTGAAGAACAATCTTGGCCAGAGTTTGATGAAGCACTTCTTGTGCGAGATGAAATTGAGATGGGAGTACAGGTGAGCGGAAAAGTTCGCGGAACGATCACACTTGCACCTGATGCAGATGAAGCAATCGCAAAAGAATTAGCGCTTAAAGACGCGAATGTGCAAAAATTTCTCGAGGGAAAAGAAGTGATAAAAATTGTCTACGTCCCAGGTCGCATTCTAAATATCGTGGTCAAGTAACTATGTCTAAATTCCCAGAAAATGCGAAGAAGGTTTTTACAGGGGTGCTTTTTGATGTGTATCAGTGGGACCAGAAAATGTACGATGGTACAACTGAAATATTTGAAGGACTTGAACGTTGTGACTCTGCGGAGATAATTGCGACGACTCCTGAGGGAACCATTTTGATTCAAAAGCAACAGCAACCCGATAGTGAAGAGTGGTTTATCGATGTCATTGCTGGAAGAATTGAGGTAGGTGAAGATTCTCTTACTGGAGCAAAGAGAGAGACGCTTGAAGAGACAGGATATTCTTCAGATGAATGGAATTTGTTGGATACATATACGAGTGCTGGAAAAATTATTTGGAACACGTTCATTTACACAGCACGAAACTGTGTAAAAACACATGAACAAAATTTGGATCCAGGAGAACGAATCGAAGTGCGAGAAGTCACGTTTGATGAATTCATCGAAATGGTAGATACACACGTGATGAAACGTGTGAGTTATCCCGTGCGAGAGCGATGTATTCGAGCAAAATATGACCAAGCAAGTAAAGAGCTACTTAGAAAGGAAATATTCGGGGACTTGTAAGCCCCCGTTTTTTTGTTTAAGCTTTGCAGACTATGAATCTTGTCATGATTGGAACCGGCTATGTCGGTCTTACAACTGGAGTTGGATTTGCAACTTTGGGCCATAAAGTCGCTTGTGTTGATATTGACTCAAGAAAAATTGCTCGCCTGGATATGGGTGAAGTGCCTTTTTATGAGCCAGGAGTGCAAGACGCTTTAAAGCAGATGCAAACACAGGGAAAGATTCTATTTACCACAGATCTAAAAAGTGTAATCTCTGGAGCAGATGTGATTATGCTTGCTGTAGGAACTCCACCAAAGAGCACAGGGGAAGCCGACCTCACAGCGTTGTTTACTGTTGCTGATCAGGTTGGAAAACTTCTTGATCATGAGGTAGTGATTGTGATTAAGAGTACTGTGCCGGTTGGAACAAACCGTGCTGTACTCGCACGTATTCGTACAGCAATGACAGAGGCTGGACGAGAAGAACTTACAAGCCTTGTGAACATTGTGTCTGTTCCAGAATTTTTACGTGAAGGAACTGCGCTTGAAGATTTTTTGAATGGAGACCGAATCGTAATTGGTGCAGACGACGGTATCGCAGCTCAGACGATCGATAAACTTCATGAAGGAATCGATGCTCCTCGTGTAGTGACATCTATTGAGTCAGCAGAACTTATCAAGTATGCCGCGAATGCATTCTTGGCTACAAAAATTTCGTTCATCAATGAGATGGCAAACCTTGCAGATCGAGTCGGAGCAGATGTCCGAGATATTGCGCAGGGGATTGGACTTGATCCACGCATCGGACCTCATTTTTTGAAAGCTGGAATTGGATACGGAGGATCTTGTTTCCCAAAAGACGTTTCAGCACTTGAACAGTTATCAGGTGAACATGGGTACTCATTTCGTTTATTGCCTGCTGTTATTGAGGTAAATAATCGTCAACGAGATTTATTTTATAAGCGTCTCGTGCATGAGCTTGGTGGAGTAAAAGGAAGACGTATTGCAATTTGGGGACTTGCGTTCAAGCCTGATACAGACGATGTGCGTGAATCCGCTGCTATTGATATTACGCAACGTCTGTGTGCTCAAGGAGCTGACATTGTTGCTTATGATCCTAAGGCAATGGAAAATGCAAAGTCTGTATTGGCAGATACAGTTGAGTTTTCTACAACCGCTATTGATGCATGTGCGGGAGCAGAAGCGCTCATTGTTTTGACTGAATGGCCGGAGTTTCGAGAGGTGTCTTTTACAGCACTCAAAGATCGAATGATCGAACCTCGTATTTTTGATGGTCGAAATCATTTGGCTGATATGCATCTTTCTCAATATGGATTCTGGTACCGAGGAGTCGGTCTTGGTTCCTATGAGAATTAGTTCAATTTTACAAAGTCCTTCAAAAACACTCGCCAGTATTTTGGCGGTGTTTTGTTTTGGAGTACTTATTGGTCCCATCATTCCCGTCTTGTGGTGGCAAGAACTTTTAGTACTATCGCTTTGTCTTGCTTTGACAGCATCTCTTGTGCCAAAACGAGAACTTCGTTTCCTGACCGCTCTTCTTGCTGTATTTATTTTTGCTCTTTTTAGATTCACTCAAGTTGTTATTCCGCTAGAAGTTCCTGCTGTTTCTGATGTTTATTCTTCTGCGATTCGTGTGTCGGGAACTGTTGATGCTGAGGTTGAGCGACGAATCGATAGTCAGCGCATTGTTCTCGATCATGTGTCTTATGCTGACGATGCTCGCGAAGGAAGGATGCTTGTATGGGCTCCGCTGTATCCACAAGTTCAGTATGGAGATGAATTAGTTTTTAGTTGTCAGGTTCAAGTCCCAGAAGCATTCGAGGGATTTGCATATGACAAATATCTTGCGACAAAAGGTATTTTGGCACTCTGTTTTCAGCCTCAATATATCGATGTGCATCCGTCCACAAACTGGTCGATAATGAGCGGGTTGTTGCGCGTAAAGGAGTGGAACACAAAAACACTTCATTCAATTTTGTCTGAGCCACACGCTTCGTTTTTGTCCGGATTGTTGTTTGGTGGATCTTCTGCGATGTCATCAGAATTGAAAGACAGTTTTCGTGCGACGGGGACATCTCATATTCTTGCAGCATCTGGATTCAATGTGTCTCTTTTTTCTGTTGCGTTTCTTTCATTTATCCTCTCTACGCGCATAGGCCGTCGAAAAGGTCTTATTCTGACAACAGTGCTCCTTATCGCCTATGTGCTCCTTGCAGGAGCGTCTGCTGCGGTTGTACGAGCAGGGATCATGGGTGGACTTGTTGTGCTAGAGCGATGGATATCAAGAAAGGCATATATGCTTAATGCCTTTTTGCTCACTGGAAGCATTATGCTCCTCGTAAATCCGTTGTTATTGCAGGATGTTGGGTTTCAGCTTTCTTTTGTTGCAACCATCGCAGTCATCTCTTTTACAAAACCTTTGAGTGAGAAATTAGACTTCGTTCCTGGGGTCATCGGACTCCGCGAATCATTTGCAGGTTCAATCGCTGCGATCGTTTTAACTCTCCCAATCGTGCTTTGGCATTTCGGTGCTGTCTCTCTTGTGGCTCCATTTGCAAACCTGCTTGTCTTGCCTCTTGTTCCATACGCAATGGCTACGACTGCAATCGCTATTGTGGCAGGTGGTGTCATGACTTCTCTTGGTGTTCTCATAAGTCTTCCTGCTTGGGGGCTTTCGTATTTGATGCTTCGTGTCATTTCTGTCTTTGGTTCGATTCCGTTTGCTCTCTCTCAACCAGAGCACAGTCATCTTCTTGCAATAGGTGTTACGGGGATACTTGTTGGTTTTTTTATCTATCGTCGATATGCACCGAACCAAAGCTAAGCGACCAACAAAAATTCGTGCGCAAACAATTCTGTTGTTGTTGAGCGTGTTTTTTCTTGCGCTCTTGTTGTGGGCCATCTCGATTTCGTTTCCACTCGAGTTTAAAGATCGTCCACTGCGTGTGTGGATGTTCGATGTGGGGCAAGGAGACAGTTTGCTGATCGAGTTTCCAACAGGGGAGCAGATGCTTGTGGATGGTGGGCGTAACGATGCGGTTTTGGGAAAGTTGGGAAGCGTTCTTTTTCCATGGGACCGAACGATTGATGCGATTCTTGTTTCTCATCCTGACGCTGATCATATTACGGGGCTCGTCTCAGTTCTTGCGCAATATTCTGTAGGGACGGTGTATGAGACCGGAGCTATTGCAGACACACGTGTTGATCGAGCTCTTCAAGAATCGATCAAGAATGAAGATGCTCAAATTCAACATGTTTCAAAAGGAGATGTCATTGAAGTTGGAGATGTTGTCCTGACGTTTGTGTGGCCCGAGGAAACATATAATCAAGAACGAGTGGGGGATCGTAATAATAGTTCGATGGTCTTCTTGCTTGAGTACGGTGACACAACCATTTTGTTTACAGGTGACGCGGAAGAGGAGGCAGAGGACGGATTTATGAATGATGTTGTTGACGTAGATGTGCTGAAGGTTGGACACCATGGAAGTTTATCGTCATCGTCGTGGGAATTATTGCGAACTACTCATCCAGAGTTCGCTCTCGTTTCTGCTGGAGAAGATAATGCGTATGGACATCCTCATCCTGTGATAATTTCTCGATTAGAAGAATGGGGAGCTGAAATATTTCGCACAGATTTGCAGGGAGATGTGCTTATTACTTCCTATGGAAACGAGCCGGAGGTAGAGGTTCATCCGTTGCCATTTTAGGGATTCTGTGTTAACTTTTGGACAAATTTTTAAACAAAAAATATATGGCAGACAAGCAAAAGACATTGGTTCTATTGAAGCCAGACGCGCTTCAACGAGACCTTTTAGGGGAAGTCGTAGGACGTTTTGAACGCAAGGGACTTAAGATCGTTGCAATGAAATTCATTCGACTTTCAGAGGAGATGCTAAATGAGCACTATGCTCACATTTCTGACAAGCCATTCTTCGCAAGCCTCAAGCAGTACATGATGCAGACCCCAGTTGTTGGAATGGTGTTCGAAGGATATGACGCTATTTCAGAAGTTCGAAAGATTGTTGGTTCAACAAATCCACGAGAGGCTGATGCTGGAACAATCCGCGCAGACCTTTCAATGACGGTTCCATCAAACCTTATCCATGCTTCAGACTCTGTTGAAGCATCTGACGCAGAGATCAAACGATTTTTCTCAGACGAAGAAATTTTCGAGTATGAGAAAATCACAGACCGTTTTGTTTTCGGAGAAGGAATCTAATTATAGTCCCCGCAAAACAAATTCACAGGTTTTAACTTTATCTTTTCACCTGTAGCACACTTACAAAAATACTCAATATAGCTAAGGCTATGTATCATATTTTGTAAATGCACTACAAGCAAAAATCTTTTGTTAAAACCTACGAATTTGTTTTGCGGGGACTATGTTTGACAACTCTCTAGAAAACTTGATAGCCTGAAATTAGATTATGCAACTCTCAAACACATTTTTCTTTAGCTTCTTCTTCCGCCAACGCGGGGTGTGTTTGTCATAATTGATTCTATCGATTAAAAACGACCATCCCATGAGGGTGGTCGTTTTTGTTTGTGAAGGATCCTAAACCAGGAGGAAATGTGTCGTTCTTTACAGTACGTGACGCAACTCATCAAGATATCCCTGCGATCAACTCTCTGTTTCGTGGCGAGTATGGAGAGGGATATCCTTACCAAATGTCGGAACTCGCTCATCCAGATATCCATCTGGTGGCGATTGCGGATGGAGTGATTGTGGGGTTCGCCCGCGCTGCTCCATATGGTGTTTACTCGAGCGTCTGGGAACTCTGTTCACTGGTTGTTCGTGAAGACGCTCGTGAGCATGGAATTGCTACTGCGTTTACGATAGCGCGAATCGATCGACTCAAAGACATGGGTGTGAAGACCCTCGTTTCTGAGTCGGTCACGTGCTATCCCAATTGCGCGTCCCAACACAATCTCATCAAATTCGGATTCATCTCCTATGGAATCCTTCCATTCGTGCATCCCTGGATTCGTCCAGAAGTGCTGGGAGAACAACCGCTCTCGCTTGTCTTGATGGTTCTCTCGATCAACGGAGGAACAGGGTTCGGCGCGCGCGAACTTCATTTGATCGACTCAGATCGGTCAGTTCTCGAGCGTCTTATTCCAGAGCGAGATCTTGTCGCTTCTGGTGTAGACACAGTTGCTTTGAAAGGAATGGATCAGCCGTTCTTCAAGAGTGGAAAGCTCGTCCATGGCATTCGAGGTTCTGACTTCGTTGATATCTCAATCAATCACAGAACCTCAATACAGACGCGGATCGAACTCCAAAAACAAGGGTATCTCTTCTCTGCACTACTACCAGGATTTGGTGTAAATGCAGATGGTCATCACTACGATCTTCTTCGTCTCTATCGACCACGATCGAAAAAACTCACGTTCGACCTTGTGTACGTGACACAAAATCTTGAATCTCTTAAACGCTTCTGTGCGAGAGAATTCAACGCTTCCTGAGGCCTTTCTTGGTCTCTTTTTATTTTTATCAAGATTTGGATTTGACAAAAAGTCGTCAGATCGATAGCCTGAAATTAGTATGAAACCGCAAACATTTATTATGTCACGCGCGATTAGCACCGAGATGATTCTCGTCTTGCTTCTCGTACTCGGATTCCACTCGGTGGCATAATTGATTGATTTACTTACATCATGAAATAAACCACCGATAAAACGGTGGTTTTTACTTCTATGGAAAAAACACTTATTCAAATCACAGAAGATCTTGTTCGACTGCGGTCAACAGCAGATCGTCCAAGCGAGCTCAAAAAGAGTATCGAATATGTTGAGTCATATTTTGAAGGAGTCGAGACTCTTTTTGTGAAGCATTATGAGTCAAAAGGAAAGCCATCGATTGTCGTCTCTACACAAGAGACGCTATCGCCTGACATCATGCTTGTTGGACATCTGGATGTTGTTCCTGCTTCTGACGCATTGTTCGAACCTCGATATCAAGGAACCAAGTTGTTTGGTCGGGGAGTCTGCGACATGAAGAGTGAATGTGCTGTGCTCATGAGTCTGCTCAAAGAGGTTGCTGTTCAAGACAATCGTCCAAACATTGCGTTGATGTTCACGACAGACGAAGAGATTGGCGGATTCAATGGAGTGAATTATTTGTTGAATGAGGTTGGATATCGATGTCGTGTAGCAATCGTACCCGACGGCGGTCAAGCGCCTGACGATATTGTTCTGACGAATAAAGGAATCCTCTTGCTTCGTCTAACAGCAGACGGAAAGACAGGACATGGTTCTCGGCCTTGGATGGGAGAGAATGCAATTGATCGTCTTCTTGAAGCGTACGACCAGGTGCGACAACTCATTCCTTCAAAGGCAACTGCGAAAGATTCCTGGTATCACACGTGCAATATAGGAACGATCAAAGGAGGAGAGGCTGTAAATCAGATTCCAGATCTTGCGACGTGTGAGATCGACATCCGTTTTACAGAAGATGTAAGTGCTCAAGAACTCATCGACAAGATTACTGCTGAAGTAGGAGATCTTGCTCAAGTCGAGGTTCGAGTAAGTGGCGAGCCTATTCACACAGATCCAACGAACACGTTTGTGCAACAGTATGCGTCGTGTGTAAAAGAAGCGATTGGAAAAGATGCTGTGTTTAACCAGCATTGTGGATCAAACGACGGGCGTTTTTTCACAAGTCTCGGCATTCCAATTATTGTCTCTCGACCTACATCAGGAGATCAACATAGTCCAAACGAATGGCTGGAGACAAAAGACCTTCCGGTCTTTCAGGAAATTTGTCGACAAGCCATTCAAAAATTCCATGCATCAATTTAGATGCAAAGAATGTCTTACGCCCGAAGTCTCTTGAATGAGATTTTGGGGGTGAGATTTTCACTCACAGGAGAAGTCATGCTCGCTTTGCCTGATGCTACTGGTGTGGACTTTCAATCCGATCATCTCTATGATCTGCGTCCTGCGCATGCGGGAGATATTGATGCTATCAATGGAATGTTTTTTGAGGAGTATGGAGATTCTTATCCATATCCATTAAAAGATCTGTCTTCTGAGGGTGTCTATATCGTAGCGGTCCATCCGTCCACGCAAGAGATTGTCGGTTTCTCACGTGCGGCCCCGGTGCAGGGGTATGATGACGTCTATGAGTTGGGTGGTTTGATTGTGAAGCGTCCACATCGAGGACGCGACATCGCCAAGCGCATGACCATTGAGCGTCTTCAAAGAGCGCGTCAGCGTGGGGCAAAGGTCGCGATCAGTGAACCTGTCTGCTATCGGATTGACTGCGCTTCGCAACTCAATCTTCTCAACTTCGGCTTTGTCCTTTTGGGACTTCAACCGGCAAAGTACCCTGACATTCAGCGCGAGATTCTTGACCGCCAACCTGAATCAGTTCTCATGGCTGCGTGTTGGCTCGAAGGAAAATCAGGGTTTGGTACACGTAAGATCTTCTTGCCGAAGGAGTACAGAGGTCTTGCCTACACGTATCTTCCACGAGAAATTCATTCGAGACGATTCGAGCAGATGGTGACGGGAGAAATGCCTTCTCATGTCCATCATCCTGGTCGTCGAGGTGTGGCAAGTCTTGGGGCTGAGTACATTGACGTGCCTGCCAACTGGCCAGAGTCTGAAGAGCGCATCAGTGAGTTCATGAAACAGGGATATCGTTTCTCTTGCCTGCTTCCAGGGTTTGGAAATCTGGAGAGCGGACATCACTTCGACTATGTGCGTCTCTATCGGTTTCCAGACTCACTGCACGGATTCGATATTCGTCGCGTTCATGTGGCACCACAGCTCCATCCGCTGAAGTATTTCATTGCGGGTGAACACGCTTGCCGACGCTAGGCAGGTGTACGCAAGGAAGGTTTCATACCTTCCTTTTTCTTTTTGTCATGGCTATACTCAGATCATTATGATTGGACTATTTGATTCAGGGGTAGGAGGGCTCAGCGTTTTGCGAGAACTTCGAGAAAAAGCACCAGGTGCTGATATTTTGTATTTTGGGGATATCGCTCATGCTCCGTATGGACCACGGACAACAGAGGAACTTGTTGTACTTACTTTAAAGGCGATGGCGCTTTTGCGAGAAAGAGGAGTGAATCAGTTTGTGTCGGCGTGTAACAGCGTATCTGTTTCTGTTATTCAGCCGATCGTTGCATTGTTTGGTGCGTCGCCTGGTCATATTATTGAAATGGTTGGTCCAGTAGCTCGTGCAGTAAAAAAGAGCGTGCATGGAAAGATTTTAGTTATCGCAACAGAAGCGACTGTTCGTTCTGGATTATATGAACGAACTTTTTTGGAAGAGGGGATGAGAGTGGAGATGCTTGCTGTGCCTGATCTTGCATTCGCAATCGAGAGTGGTGCAACAAAAGAAGAGCTTATAAGAATTCTTAAGCCGGTTGTCTCTTATTGCTCAGCGAACACTATCGACACACTTGTTCTTGGGTGCACACACTTTCCGCTTGTGGTTGATTTGTTGTCTGAACTTATTCGTAAAGGAGTTACGCATTCTGTTCAGGTCGTTGATCCATCAAGTTCTGTTGTGCAAGAAACAATTCAACAATTCGATACTTCAGGAACAGGATCAATCACGTTTATTCTTTCACAAGACTCAGAAACATTTCGCTCATACGTAAAAATGTTCTTTGGAGATGAGAATCGCATTGAAATCTTACCTCCTGTGTCAGTCTCGTTTTAGTTTCTATTCAAAAGAGGACTTACGTCCTTTTTTCTTTTTGCCCAAAAACACTTGGTAGAGTGCTTTACTTGACTAAAGTGTGAGACCTTGATAGACTAGTGCTATGAGATTAGAAGATCAGACATCTGAAGAACTTTTTGAAGCAATTCTTGCTGTCAAAAACCTTGAGGAAGCAAAGATGTTTTTCCGTGATCTTTTGACTGCAACTGAAATTCAGGAGTTTGCAAACCGTTGGAAAGCGGCGCGCATGCTCGACATGGGGGAGACGTATAAAGATATTCAAAAAGAAACCGGGCTCTCGTCGACGACGGTGGCTCGTATCTCTAAATGGCTAGAATCTGGTATGGACGGTTACAAACTTATTCTTAATCGAACACAGCATCATGGCGACTCTCCGGAGACGTCATAGATTTGGATTTTATTTCTTAAACCCAAAAGACGTTTCCACATGGAACGTCTTTTTTTATTTATCTACACTCATATGAAAAACAATATTCTCCTGATTGGAGCAACTCACGGTAATGAACAAATTGGAGTGAGAGCGTGTACAGCGCTTGAACAGGTTAGACCAGATTTCGACTGGATTATTGGAAATCCTCGTGCAAGCAAACTCAATCAACGTTTCACGCAAGCCGATCTTAATCGAAGTGCGCCAGGTAATAGTGAGGCTCCAAATTACGAAGAGCGTCGCGCTGCCGAACTGATCGCAATCACAAAATCATACGACATCACAATCGACATTCACGGCACTGAAAAGAACACAGGTCTCTTCACGATCATCACCAATCCAACGCGAGAAAATATAGAGCTCGCAGGAAAAATCGATGTTCAGCGGATTGTTATCTGGCCAGCAATTACACCAGACCTCCGTGGTCCAGTATCAGAATTCTTTCCTGTTGGACTTGAGATCGAGTGTGGTCTCAAAGATGAACTACAGACGCAAGTTGAACTCGAGCGAGTCCTCACTCAGTTTCTAGACAAGGGACAGTTTGCTCAACCGTCACTTGAGGACAAAGAAATCTATGAAGTGTACGGCGAGCTCAAAGGTGATCCGGGAATTGAACTCGAAGAGTTTGTCGAGGTGAACATTGAAGGTGAAACGTTCAGCCCACTTCTAATCGGACAATACACAGGCGCTTACGGAGTGACCTGTTACAAACTCAAACGTCTTACATCAAAACAAGCGCTTTCACTTTAAGTTGGGCTTCTGTTTCGATCATTAATCGGAGCAGTGCTCCCCACTCAAGGGGAAAAAGGAGAATATGATGAACATTCGTTCATTCAATCCGATCACCGACATGGCTCGCATTCTCGCTCTCTATCAGACATGCTTCGCGGAAGCTCCGTGGAACGAGCGGTTCAATGAAGTCGAACTCGAAGCTGAGTTCCGTGAGATTCTCACCTGGTTCGATTCGATCTTCTTGGTCGAAACGGATGACGATGACATGATCATCGGCGGAGCAATCGGGTACAACGTCTGTCGAAAGTCAGATGTTTGCGAGATGATCGCCTTGGAAGACAGTAACGGCTTCTACGTCGCTGAGCTGTTCGTTGATCCAAAGACTCGAGCAAAACAAGTCTGCACGAGACTCAACGCTCTGATGCTCAAGCGCGCAGCTCTTAGGGGCTACGATCGAATGGTTGTGCGCACGTCGATCAATCAGCCTGCCATCAAACATCTGTTTGTCGATAAGCTGAGGTGCAAGGTCGTTGCGAGCCAGGATGTCATGTCAACGAAATGGATTGACGATGTCGAGCAACAGGTGCCTGACACGCGGATTCTCATGGTCGGAGATATTCCGTATCGTCGAGGCCCCGAGCCAGTAAGAGATCCCATGTTCAGCGGATGCTTCCGCTAATCAACACACGCGCAGGTACGCACCCTGCCACCCACCCAAGCCAATCGGCAAGGGTGGTTTTTTGTGTTTGTCTAGTTTGGGGTCAGGCCGTGAATCGTGAATCGGTTTTTGCCATGAAAAAAACATTGATTTTCCAGTGCGCTTTTCTAATAATTCACGATTCTCGACCTGACCCCATTTTGCTGACCCATTTTGCGTGTCAAAAAAACCGCTCAGTGCCGGGGGCAGTGAGCGGGCGTGATTCGTGTGTTGAATCGTGTTTAGGTGGTGAGCGACTCGGGCACGTTGCGCGAGATGTCGTTCACCCAGAGGGTGGGTTTGGCGTCCGAGGGGATGCGCATATCTCCTCGAGGATCAGTCGTAACCGATCCTACCTTGGGTCCGTTGGCTGCGACGTCGCGCTTGAACTGGCTGGCGAAGAAGCGTGTCAAAAACTTGAGGTGCCAACTGCGGATTGTTTCCAGCGAGTAGTGTTCGCCAGTCTTTCCATCGATGAGACCTGCTTCCTTTACGGCGTGCAGGTGCATGCGAATGATGCGGCTCGGTGACGTTCCGAAGCGGAGCATCCAATACCCGGTGAAGTCGTGGAGCTCGTAAGGTCCCACTTCATCTTCAGTGATCTGAGAGATCTCACCGTCTTTCGTTGGAGGCTTGAGTTCAGGGGAGTACGGACGTTTGGAAATCCTGGTGAGGAGTTCTTGAACGTCTGGCCTGTCCTTGAATTCAACTTCAGCGACGTAGCGGATGAGATATTGCATAAGCGTCTTGAAGACGCCGGTGTTCACTGCGTAGTGACTGATGTGATCTGCCACATAAGTGCACCAGCCTTGGAGGAGCTCGGAAAGATCTCCAGTCCCCAGGACGATACCGCCTTCTTTGGCAGCGAGCGAGAACAGAATGTGTTTTCGACTCCATGCTTGTACGTTGTCGAAGACTACCGGCTCGGTGCCATCTATCTTGACATCGAACCCAATCTTCGTGAAGGTGAGAGTTGAGAGATCTTCGATCGAGATCTCACGCAAGGTTCCACCCAGCGCTTCGATGAGCGCACAGGCATCGTTGAAAGTCGACTTCGTGGTTCCAAAGCCCTTCATGGTCACGCCGATGAGACGTGTGCGAGGTAGACCAAGCATGTCTAGAGCTTTCACTGCAACGAGAGCTGCGTGGGTGGAGTCCAAGCCCCCAGACACACCGAGGAAGATCCATCGCATGTGCTCAGGAAGAGCCATCAGACGACGAGCGAGTGCTGTCACCTGGATCATGAACGTTTCACGGCATCGAACGTCTCGCTTTTGCGGATCACTTGGAACCGCAGGGAAGGCGTCGATGTCACGACGGAACTCTTGGTAGACCTCCAGACGTTCACGAACTTTTTTTCCTCTCAATTTACTCGAGAAGAACACGGTGCGCATTGCTTGCCGGTGGTCGGCGGCATTTTGTCCGAAGCTCGATTGACGTTGGCGTTCTTGCACACACGTGAGCAGGTCAACGTCGTAGATGATCGACTGAGGTTCAAGTGAGAGCTGACCCGATGCACTGTCGATATTGTATCGATTCGTGCGGGCCATAAGGGTTCCGCGTTCCGCGATCATGCCGTCGCCGTCCCATGAGAGACCAGTAGTCGACTCACCAAAACCGGCGGCTGAGTAGAGTTGAACCGCATTGCAACGACCAGAGCTCGCGCGAACGAGCGTCTCACGATAGTCCTCTTTGGCGATCGTGATATTCGAGGCCGAGAGGTTTGAGAGAACCGTGGCTCCCATAAGCGCCGCGACGGTGCTTGGGGGAATCGGTGTCCAGATATCCTCGCAGACTTCGACATGGAGCCTGAACAGCTCATTGCCTTTATCAGCGATCAGAATGTCTGTGCCAATAGGGACCAGTTCTCCATCCAGCAAGATCTCCCGACTTCGCATTTCGCGAGCCATGTGGAAGTACCGAAGCTCATAGAACTCACGATACTCAGGCGGGTAGGCCTTGGGAGCAACGGCGAGAATATCGCCGGCATGGATGGTGACCGCACAGTTGAAGAGCATGTCATCAACGCGCAGAGGCAGACCAACCGTGAAGACCATGTCGGGCCATTTTTTGGAATGCTTCTTGATCTTGATAAGCGCGTTCAATGCACTCGCAAGAAGGAGATTGGAATGGAAGAGGTCGCCGCAGGTGTAGGCCGTAAGGCCGAGTTCTGGGCAGACCGCATACTGAGCACCTTGGTCGTAGGCAATCTGTAGAGCCTCGATGTGTGCACTCAGATTGTTCTCAGGTTCGGCCACGTGGACGATTGGAATGGTAACGGCAGCGCGAGTGAAGCCGTGATTACGAATGTCCAAGAATCGACGAACGTCGGATTTCATGAGATCTCCTTTTGGGGAATTGTGAGGAACGATGAGGAAGACTTTTCTATAAACCCCCGAACACATATTCAGGAAGTTATTAAAAAGGGCGAGGGTCAACACAATGTGTATTACCTCGCCCGCGTGGGTGAACTGTTTCTGTGAAGATTGGTTCACCAATCGTGGATCAGAGCGCGGCGGATTCGCCGGTCTGGGTGGTGGGCGACGTCACCTGCTGGGTGGTGGTCGCGGTCGAGCCGTTGAGGCCGGCCTTCATGGTCTCGAGCATGAACCTCAGAGAACTTTGCGATGACATCTGGGCACCGCATGATCATTTCGAGGAGACCTGTCAGAGGTCCACCAACGACAACGGCTGCACTACCGTCCTCCCAAGTGAGAACTTCACGAATGATATCCTCCATGGGCTCGAGATCGCTGTAGCGTAGAGCTTCGAGTGGATCGAGATCGCGGAACTTATAGTACTCCGCGAAGTGTGCATGGTGGGGGATCACTGTTCTGGGTGCGATTCCACCATCGTAGATGACCGGCAGTTGCACACCAAAGTGACGCATGAAGTTCACTGCACGGGCCGCGGAAGCTTGCTGAGCCATCCGACTCGATTGCGTATCCCAATCCCACAATGGATGTGCCTTATCTGCTCTGAAACGCAGAGGTCGACCAGTGAGCACGACATGTAGTCTTGCGGTCGAATACCGTTTCGCGAGTCTTACGAGTTGCACGAAGTTATCTGGGTCCGGAGCATCGATAAATGCAATGATGTTTTTTGGTTCCAAAAGAGCTCCCTTGTTTCTTCAGATTCACCCGCCGAGCACCATGCTCATGCAGGTAGAGAAAAGGTCTCACGGTCTGCCGAGAGTGGCAGGGTGAGACGAGGGGGAACCCAAGTGATCCGATCGGATCACTTGGGTTCCAGAGATTCAGACATCCTGAATGTCCGAGTAGGTCTGGCTATAGTCGAACACTCGCATGTAGCGAGCGATATCTTCTGGTGTACCAATTGCTTTTCCTCTGTTGTCTGAGATCTTGACGCAACCGTGCCATGCGCCACCAGTACGGCGAGCTCGCCAGGGTTTGATGACAACAGAGCGAGTGGGCAGTCCCCAGTCATTCGTGAGGGTTGTTCCCAAACCACTGCTACACCTCATGCGACCTTGAAAGTGCTGGGCTAAGGAAACGACCGTGATCACATCGAGACCGTTTGAGGGAATGAAGAGTTTGGTTCGAGGATCAATGTCTCTGGATTCGTATTTTCGGATTAACTCGTCTCCATAGACAACGGGGTCTGCAGAGGAGTCTTCCCGAATACCTTTCCATTGTTGCCATTGTTCAAGAGTGAGCGAATCCAGACAAGCCGGGGTTCCGTATGTGTCTGGGAGCATGACCGAGAGACCTTTACCATAGGTTTCCCACCACAACCTCATCATTTTTTGCTGAATATGGAGCAGGGCCTGATCAGGATTCTCTTCGTCAGCGGTCAGAGCTGCTGGGATCATGATGTACTGATGGGAACTAGTGCCCACTGGCATGATGCCGTGACGCATGGCCGATTCGATGTTACTGGTTCCCAGAAATTGATCTGGACCAAGTTCTTCATTGAGAACCTCGTCTACATAGAGCTGCCATGCATAGGCGGCCCTGCGACGGGAACCAAAATCAGAGAAGGTCGCAAATGGGTGTTCACGCAGATACTACACCTTCTGTCCCAGTCGACTGACAGCTGTGGCAAGTGTGTTCACTCGCTCAAAACGAGACATCTTGCGCAGAGCATGGCGTGTGCGCAGACCGCTGACAGCTGCAAGGGTCGGAACTTCAGAGGGTAAACCTGCACCCCATGATGCTTGGAAACGCAGATCGAGCTGTCGATCGTTGGTGACGCCCAGATGGAATTTTGGCCGACGTAGATTACGTAGGTGCTCCATGAAATCTGCGGAGAACATACGCTGACCATACTCATCAGTACCAAGGATGTAGTGAAGTTCTGTTCTGTTGTATTGCTGGCCTTCAAGGCGCTCGAGTTCGAGACCAAGCTCATCTACATCAAGCTCATCAGCAATTCGAGCCTCGACGTTTCGATTCGTGAATCCATATTCGACTTCGACGTCAGAGAAGTGGTTGTGAACGACTTGTCCTACACTCAAAGAGTAGAAATCATCATCCGCCATACCCCCACCGAGGGGGGCCTTCCATGATTGCGTCGAGCAGGTTTAAAAAAGGAGTAGACACGATTGTCTCCTTGGGTTAAACGAACGGATCCTCACGAGCGAGATGCTCATGAGAAGTGATCTGAGCACGAAATGTGTTCGTGACCAGGTCTCTTAGAAAAATTCCACTGCGGAAGGTTGTGAGCCAACCGCAGGGAAGCGTGTGTCTCTGAACTCGAGCCAGATGCGAGACGAGTGTCTTCGCTCAACTGCCAAAGTTGGGTGCCGAGCTCTTCTGCTTCGATGAAGTCAGGTCGGAAGCGTCGCCATTCATCGGGAATGCCATTGATGCCGACATTGGCACCGACCATACTTCCGACGATCGCAGCGTTGGTGTCGGTGTCGCCTCCTGCTTCGATGGTTTCCTTGAGCGCCAAGCGGAAGTCTGTGGGGTGACGCAAGAAGACAGCGATGCAGAAAGGGACGGATTCGAGGGTGTGGCAACTTGTGCCAAGGAAGCTTCGGATCTGATCGACCGTCTTGATTCCTGGCATTGTGAACATAAATGTACGAACGGAGTTCAAAACATGACTCATCGTATCAAGAACTCTCATTGCTTCCGTCTGGCACCTAGAATGAGTCTCCATGGTGTCGACTTGATCCTCGATGTGCATGAGCAGACCAAGGAGATCGTCGCGACTTTGCATGGGTTCGTTGCGAGCGGTCAGTGCTGCAACGAAACTTGCGATGGCGAAGGCGCCGATCGAAGCGCGCGGATCAGGGTGTGTCAGACCACCTACATTCCAAATCATTTCTTGGAAAGGCTCGAGTGCCCCGGGAGACAAACGACCATTGGAGGTGTAGGCGCGATGCATCATGAGCGCAAAAGGTGTCATACGCATGGCCACGCCGTTTCCGCATCCAACGCCAGGTTTGGCCTGTCCTGGAAATCTGGCGAAGTCACCAGGTGTGCGACCGTGTGTTCCAGGCGAGTTCAGCCAAGAGGAAATCTCTGTGAGTCCTCGTATAGTTGTGTTGCCCCATCCTAGACGACAGTGATGCATCTCATTGACATAGCACCGACCAAGATGAGCGACATCGAGCTGTGTGCAGTCGATGAGACTCCGAGTACCAGCACGAGTGAGTTGCCAGTCGTCAGTGTAGTCACCAGCAGATAGTGCCTTGAGCTCTTCTGCCCAAGTTGGTGCATCGGTTCGGTATTGTTGTGGATCTAGGAAGGTGGTGATCCCGGCAGGACCAGTGATCTCAAGAATTTGCTCGGTAGAAAGGATTTCGACAGGCACGCCCAGAGCGTCGCCGACGCGCACGCCCATGAGACTCCCCAAGAAACTTTCTAGAACAGTGGCCATGATTACTCCTGTGAGAAGAACGGATCCTCACGAGCGAGATGCTCATGAGGTAAAAGATGCAGTCCATCTTGTTGAGATGAACATCATGTTTTAAAAGGGGAGTGACGATGCGTGTGTCACTCCCGAGGATGGAGCTCAGCGGTGGAGCTGTTCTGAGTTGATGAAGTTGACTCCAGCTCGATCGAGCTTTTTGCGCATGACCTCGACCGTTCCGGGGAGGTTGTGCGTGGGAGGGATGTCGATGTTGCGACACCAGTCCTCAACGAGGTAAGACTCAAAGCCTTCCCAGGCCGCGTGCAGTGCACAAAGTCCGGCACAGAAATCTCCGGCAAGACCGAAGCTGAACGTTCGCTTCGTCCCGAGAGATCGAAGCTTGTCACCCAAACCCGTCGGTCGCATGAGGTCGTCGAAGAAGGGGGAGTAGGAGTGGACCAAGCGATCCTGTCCCTTGATGAACTGAAAAAGGAACTCGACTTCGCGGAGGCGCGGAGGCATCGCCATTTCTTGGGGGGTATGCGCGTGAGCGTTCCAGAGCATGATGCCTTGACCTCTGTGCCGGATCACAATTGCGCGCAATTCCTCGAGTGTGAACGCTGCGTGATCGGCGAGCTCGACCCGTTCAGCGTTGATCTCGCTCAGAGTGAGAACTCCCTGAGAACGTCCCCGGTAGGAGTCAGCCATGTAGGCTGCTCCCGGAGGATGCATTTCTCGGAGGTTAATTCGATTGCTCACGGGGAACAGGTCGACACCTTCGAAGATCGGTTCGATGAGTTCTTCTGCGCCTGGGACGGGAAGACCGCCTGCGGCAAAGAAAGCTCCGATGAGATCGACCCACAGGGCGTAGTCGCTTTTCTTCAAATGAATCCTTCGCATGACTTCTCTCCTTGTTTGGCATTGGATGTCTGACGGGCTCATTTTGAGCTCGGCAGGCTTTGGTGCCAGACCGGAGAGAATAGTAGGAAATGGAGGTTTTGTCAAGGTATTGTCGAGAGAATCTCCAGTGTGTTCCCAACATGAGTCCACACTTGCGATCTCACTCTTAATGTAGTTTATACACTTACTATAGAGCCTTGTAAAGGCGGAGATAACTCCGCCTTTTTTTACATAATCTGTACGTACTCAAGTTTCCGGTGTTTGAATTGATATAACGCAGCTGGGCGATGTGCCATTCCTGTACGCATCTTTCCTGTTGGTTTGATCATCTTTAAGTCGTCAATACGCTTACGAAAGTTGCGCTTATCAAGCTGTTTTCCAAGAATAACCTCGTAGACCTGCTGTAGTTGAGTGAGAGTAAATTCTCGTGGAAGGAGACTCCAGGCAATGTTCGTATATTGAATCTTTCCATGAATGCGAGCAATAGCCTCTTTTACAATATGCTTATGGTCGTACGCAAGAGAGGGGAGTTTCTTGATTGGGAACCAGCGGACGTCTGTATATTTGTCCGTCGTTTTAAGTTCATGTGCAACGTCTGGAGCCAAGGCGTAATGGGCAACACTCAAGACTCGTCCTGCAGGATCTCTGTCTATGTCATCGAAGGTTGCGAGTTGTTCAAGAAACACGTCTGTCATGCTGGTTTGCATTTTTAGAATCCGAGTTGCAGCCTCAAGAGTTGTTTCGTTTTCCTCAATCAATCCTCCGGGTAATGCCCAGCTTTTTTCAAATGGTTTCTTTTTCATTTGGATAAGAAGGATAGATAGTTTGGATTCTTTGATGCTAAAGATTACTGCGTCAACAGCGACTTTTACATCTTGTTCTGATGTGTGATGTTTGATCATAATATAGTGTATAGTTTACACAAAGATGGGATTATGTCAATCGAAGGTTGAATGATTGCGTGGAGAGAGTAGACTATATAGATATGGAATCTCGAACTGTACACATTGTATCTGTGGCGATAACCACATTTATTCCGTGGCTCATTTCAGTGGCCGCACTCGGAGCAGTATCTCAGCTCCCGTACCTTCTGTTTGTGCTCGTGCATTTTGCGCTTATTGTACTTTTGTTTGGTGTTGCATTCGGATTCTATTTCAAAGAGCATAAAATGATCGATCCCTTTACTGTGATGGTGATGGCCATATCTTCTTTTTTAGTGTTCGATGCCGTGTACTTTGGCTTTATCTATGAAGGTGAGCTTTGGTTCCTTACTTACTTCGATTGGTTTTTTCCACTTTTTCTAATTTCATCAACAATTTACGGAGTAGGAAAGTTTCTGAAATAGAACATGCAATGAACAAAAGATCGGTCTTACCCGGTCATTTTTGTTTACATGAGATCTTTCATTTGTTACGATCGCGCCGACACCTGGAGATCACAGATGCTCAAGAAACTTTACGCGTACATTCCAATCACAGTCTTCTTTCTCGGGTTTGCTCTCATGATTGCGGATCTTCCTCGGCGCTTCTTGGTAGATGCATTTCTTATGGCAAGCGTAAAGGTACGGCGACGTACTCAGATGGACTGGCAGTTTGGCTGGGCTCGGTTCCATGCTTGGTACCTATTCATCCTTATGGGAATCAAAATGCCCATTCATGTGGAGGAGTCAGTGCGAGCTGGGAAGCCCTACATCCTCATTGCAAATCATCGCTCAGTTCTGGATCCGCTCATAATGGCGCAGGTCCAAGGCAGACTCAATCTCAGGAGTGTCTTCTGGGGGATCAAGCGCGAGATGGGAAAGGTCTTTGTTCTTGGTGGCTCGTTTGTTCGAGCGGGATTTGCTCTGCTCTCTCGCAAGAGTGATCCGTGCGATAAAGATCGCTTGCGCACAATGGCACAACTTGCAGCCCAAGAAAAAGCATCTGCAGCACTCTTTGCGGAAGGGACTCGTCATGACGGGATTCGTCGTGAAGGAAGTACGTATCAGTATTTGCGTGTTCCCAAGCGAGGTGGTCTTCAGATCTTGATGGATGAACTTCCTGATCATCCCATTGTCTTCGTCTGCATCGACTGGCGCGGATTGCGCGGAGGAAAGAAGTTTTTCGATGCAGCAGGGCTTCTGGGAACGCAAGGCCAGGTAACGGTCTGGCAACACAACAGAACTCCAGGCGAAGACGCTCAGACCATCTTGGATGCAGGATGGTCTCGGATGGACATGCTTATCACTCAACCACTTCGAGACATGTAAACACTCGCACCACAGGCCTAACGCAACGGCCTGTTTTTTGTATTCAAAAACCAGCCGGTATGGCTGGTTTGTTGAGTAGAGGAATTTAGGTGTATCGAATACCGACGTAGAATGTACAGATAATGAGAGCAACGATTGTAAGCGGCACAGCAACTTTCATGTACTCGAAGAACCCAAGTTTGTGTCCTTCTTTCTCTGCCATCCCACTCACAACGACGTTTGCGGAAGCTCCAACAAGAGTCATGTTTCCTCCAATGTCTGCACCAAGTGCAAGTGCCCACCAAAGCGGTGTAAGCGGAATATTTGTAAGTTCACCAATGTTTTGAATAAGTGGAATCATTGTTGCAACAAACGGAATATTGTCGACAATAGCAGAGAAGAAGGCTGATCCCCACAATACGGCATACATGGTTGTAGAAGGATCGCCTTTTGTGAGGTCGATCATTCCTTCTGCCAGCATGTGAACGGCACCTACTTCCTCAAGTCCAGCGACGAGAACAAACAATCCTGCAAAGAAAAAGATGGTGGTCCATTCAACCTCATGAAGATGTTTTTCAGGATCGTTCATTGTAAGCAGTAGTAGTAATGCAGCACCAGCAAGCGCTATTGTTGCTCCTTCAAGCCCTGTTGCACCGTGCGTGATGAATCCAATTAAGATTAACGCAATGACGAAAAGAGATTTTTTTAGGAGAGAAAAATCAGAGATGGCTTTTTTAGGATCAAGTTGCATTAGTCTGTGTGTTGCATCTGGGTTAGCTTTTTTGAGATCCTTGCGGTACAAGAAATACAACATGACAGCTGTGATAATCGTCAAAATAACTGAGATTGGTCCAAGATGAACAAGAAAGTCATTGAACGTAAGTCCTGCGGCACTTCCAATCAAGATGTTTGGTGGGTCTCCAATAAGTGTCGCAGCACCACCAATGTTTGAAAGAAGAATAGCACTAAACAAGAATGGTTTAGGATTCAATTTCAGGTTATTTGCGATAACAAACGTTACAGGAACCATTAAAAGAACAGTTGTAACGTTATCCAGAAGCGCTGAGAATACGGCTGTGATAAGTCCCAAGAGAAGAAAGATCCGAATAGGTTTTCCCTTTGCGACTTTTGTTGCTTGGAGAGCAACGTACTGAAACATTCCTGAATCTTTTGCAATTCCAACAACCACCATCATTCCAATTAAAAGACCAAGCGTATTGAAATCGATTCCTTCAATGGCGGCTTCTTGATGAATGACACCCAGCAAGATCATGAGTAATGATCCGGCAAGTGCGATGACTGTGCGATGAACTTTTTCAGAAATGATGATTGCGTAGGTTACAAGAAAGACAACAATCGAAATAAGAAATGGGTCCATAGAAGATTACGAGTTTTGATTGGTCAAGATTTCAGAAATTATGAGCTTCACGTCTGTTCTGTTGATGCATCCAAGAAGGACATTGTCGTCATCAACAACAGGAAGTTGTCGAAGTTTAAACTCACTGAGCATAGTAGCGACCTCCATGATGGATGAGTCTTTGTGCACCATGTGAACGCGTTTGGTCATGAATGCTTCAATTGGAGAGTCTTGCTGAGAGAGTACTCGTTCAACAAGAATTCCATCATTTTCAAACGCGGCGAGATGTTTATCTGTTTCGAGATAGTCAGGCACAATATGTTCAATCACGTCCCATGTAGAAACAACGCCTTGCACGTGATTTTCATCGTCGACTATAAAGACTCCATTTCGCTTCTCTTTGACCATAAACGAAACAACGTCTTTTAGAGTTTTTCCTGTTCCATTTAAGGAAATGGTTTCGTGCATGTATTCACGCACAAAAAAAGTTTTGTCAGTCATAAAATGATGTTAATTCGTCAAGACTATACGCCTGAGACGTATTCTCGTCTAGATGTAAGTGGATATTTAAAAAGAAAATCGGGAAAAATCCCGATGAGGTGTGGTGCTATCGATCAGCAAGGAAGCGCTTGATCTTGCTGAGTGTGAATGAAAGCGTCTTAGAATTGAGTGCGTAGTATACGTGGTCGCCATTGCAGTGAATGGTTCGAAGTACACGGTCTTGTATGTATTGAGCATCTCTTACCAGAATGTCTTGATTTGGAATGATGACGATTGTGCGACAGGTGAGACCTGGATAACGGACACGAGTTACTGGAACAAGTGTTTGAAAAATTGTCATCCGAGGTTCTGGATGAATGTGTCCGAGGATTTGATCGAGTCCACCTGTCTGTGAGTCTTCGCGTATGCCATTGAGAAAGAGACGTTTGATGTATCTGGGCTTGTTGAGAGCAAGTGTCCCAGAGAACACGCATCGAACTAACGGCCAAAGGAGAGTAAGAACGAGTCTTGAAAAGACTTTGGTGCGAAGACCGAAGTTTTCCAAGCCACTCAAGAGAGCGACTGCCTCGAAGAGATCGGGTGCGTGTTCAGAAACTCCACGGATGACCTGTGCTCCGAGAGAGTAGCCGATCGCGTAGAGTTGTCGGTTCTCGTTTACATATGGTCCCAACTGAAGTGTCGCTGAGGCCACATACTCTCTCAAGGATTTTCCTTGATAGGTAATGAAGACAATCTCATAATCTCGTCGGAAATAACGTGCTATGAGCGAGAACCACCATTGAGCACTGTGTGAGTTGTTGTTCCCTAGAAAACCAGGGAAAAGCACCAAGACGGGTTTTTTGGTTGTCACTGTTTCTCCTGGGTTGGTACAAAAAACATGCCCTTATTTGGGCATGTTGTCAATTAAGAACTAAGAAGTAATAGCAATGGAATCGTTTTTATTGAGATGGAATGTATCTGCTACGCTCGCACCTTGCACAACAAGTTCTACAAAGCGATGTTCGCGAAAGCCAGAAGATCCCATAATAAGTGCAGGTTCTTTGTCTGGTACATCGGCAAGACGTTCTACGCAAGAGAGTGAGATCTTTGTTCCGTCGTTGAAGGTCACTTCCTTGATTGCTCCAGGAGAAAAATCGATGTCTTGTGCAGTGAGGCTTGTCTTTGCGTTTCCGAAACAATCAATCCACCAAATCATTCCTGGCATATCAGCAACTTCCATTATAGAAAGAGATTCTGAAGGAATGTCGTGGTTATCCCAAACAATTTTTGCAAGACGTGGGAGATAGTTCAGGCTTCGAAATTGTGTTTGTGCAGCCATCTCAATTTGATCCGG
>FLOH01000971.1_pt1 | contig 49050 bp, 35 predicted proteins | sample 756751 | NCBI WGS metagenome assembly FLOH01 (sample SAMEA4026879, study PRJEB14308) | marine metagenome | biome: coastal water; material: water | depth 74 m | reverse complement strand
ATATAGCCAATCTTCCGAGTTATGAAAAGACTACATATGATTGGTTGTTTATTCTCTCGATCCCCATCACAACTTTTTTTATTGGGCTTATATACGGTTATACAGGACAAAAACCGTTTACACATCGAGAAGTTCTCTACCCAGCCGATCCAAAAAATCTAACTCCAGGCAAGGTATATTATATCAATGGAGATATAGAAGCAGCCTTCTTAGGATCTACTAGATCATCTAAACTACACGTATTCGGTAATATATCCGGCTGGCCAGAAAACGAGATATTAATTCTCACTTCATGGCAAGTAAAAAATCACGTCGCCATCCATGAAGAACTGACAATCTCAAGGGAGTAGTCCATGTCATCACATAAAGACTTTACTTCGCAGGAGATAATCTGGCTGGAAACCATCTTTAAGTTTTTGACAAGAAAAAATGAAGGACAAGAGACGCTTACCCTAACCTACGCAGATGCATATAAAATATGCAGCGAAAACATTACTTCATATATTGGTTTAAAAACATCTCAATCAAACTCTCATCCAGCCATGTGGTTAGCTCCAACTCTTCTTAGGCTAACTAACTGGAACACAATAATTTTTGAAAAAAATAAAATTACTTTCACCAGAATAAGGAAGGTTTCCGGTGATAGATAACAAATAACTTGATTAATCTCTACACCCAAACCCAGCAGATTTGAAAACTGCTGGGTTTTTTATATTTCTTGTATAATCCTTTTGAAACATGGCCAAAAAAAGAATTAAGATAGTTACCATAGGTGGTGGCACAGGTGCACCAGTAATCATTAGGTCACTTCTCTTAGCCGGATTCAAAAACGTCAAAAGCATCTCAGCTTCCATGGACTCAGGAGGCAAGACAGGCCTGATCAGGTCAGACGAAAGAGACAGAATCATAGCCATTAGTGACCTTTTAAGAACACTCATCTCCCTCATTCACCCTAAAGATAACGGCAGACTCAAAATAAAGTCCTTAATTGATCTTTTAGACTACACGGACGGCAGGAATAGAAACTTGGGTTACACCATCTACTACGGTCTATTAGAAAAATACCAAAATGATTTTATAAAAGTACAAAACCACCTAGAAGACCTAATGTCTATCAAGTTCCAAGGTCAAGCCATTCCTGTTTCTATCTCCCCCACCAACATCCACTTCACCACCATTTCCAACAACACCCATGTTGGCGAACACGTTTTAGACCATCTATCTCACAGTAAAGACAGCGTTACCAATGTCTGGTTGGAACCATCCACCACATACACTCCAGAAGCCACTAAAGCAATTAAAGACGCCACCCACATCATCTACTGTCCAGGCAGTTTATACGGCTCCATCATCGCAAACTTCTTACCCATCGGAATGACCAAAGCTCTTGAATACTCAAAAGCTACCAAGATCTTAGTAACCCACCTTACCTCAACCAGAAATCAAACTCATCGTTTCACTCCAACCAAATACATTAAAGTCTTCAAAAAATACACCAGCCTAAAAAAACCTTTCGACTACATAATTGCTCCTCATCTTTCCACCAGCCAATTCAACCAAAAATATCCTCACATCAAAAAACTCTATCAAAACACCCACAGTCATTTCCTAGGTTGGGATAAAAAGATACTATCCGACCTAAAGTCAAAAGATATCAAAGTAGTAACTAGTAATATATTCTCTATCACCCCCAAGCTTGGAAGAATAAGGCATGACCCAAAAAAACTTAGCCGAGTCATGAAGAAAATAATCTCATAGCGTAGTCAATGAACTATCAGGTGGTGAAAAAAGCCTTGTCGATAACTCAAGTATCGTAAAACTCGCTTTATACGGCAATTACATATCAACCACACTTGCTCTATCAATTTGTGAAGAGTTTAATATTTGGGAAGAAATAGTTATCGCAATTAGAAAAGACTGGCAGGTTGTTATCGTAGATGAAGATACTTTCCCACCGGGCCATTTCTTGACTCTAGATGATGATCAAGGTTACTCAGATGAAGACTTTTTCATGCTATCCAACAACTCCGATCCGGAAATCCTTCATTAACCATTTTAAAAAATCCTTTCTACCTTCAAAAAAAACAATCCCTTGACAAAACTGTCAGGGTTTTTATTTTGCTTTAGCCCAGGACAAGCCCTTGACATTGTGTAACCCAGTATATACAATATACTCATGATCACCCTTAAAAAACCAATAGAGTTTCAATGGGATCAAGGGAATCAAAACAAAAACATTAATAAACATCAGATCGCCAATTTAGAGGCAGAACAAGTTTTTCTAGACCGCAATAAAAAAATCTTAAAAGATCCTCTGCACTCAAACGGTGAAAAAAGATATATTATTTTAGGCACAACTAAAAACAATAACAGACTATTTGTAGCCTTTACTTTAAGAGGCAAAAAAATAAGGGTTATCTCTGCCAGAAAACTGAACAAAAAAGAATACAAATTATTAAAATAAAAAAATAATGAAAAAACAACTAAAACTTCCTCCATTCAAAAATGAGAACCAAGAAAGAAAATTCTGGTCTAAACTAAACCTAGACGAACATTTTGAAGCCAAAGATTTTGAGAATGTTTCTTTCCCCAATCTTAAACCCACCAGCCGATCCATTTCCATTCGTATACCAGAATACTTAATTAACAGAATTAAGGAGGAAGCCAACCAAATCAATGTACCCTATCAATCTCTAATCAAAGGCACACTTAAAAGAACCTTTCTAGCTCCATAAACAAAACCATAATCAATTAAAAATCCAGGAGACCCCACTTATCAGGCAGTCTTAGGATTTTTCCTAAAAAATTTCAGGGCGGGTGAGCTGTCTAAAAAGATTTTTCAAGAGCTTTCTAAAACTTATCGCTCCCCTTTTAAAATACTTGTAGAGGAAAAACCTCCCAAGACTATATTGCCTTTTAAGTAGGGCCTACGCTTAATTATATACCACCATTGCAAGTGGTATAATCACCTTCAAATGTCACCCAAGATCAAAAAAACTACCCCACTTGAATATTTGAGGTCAATTAAGGTAGAATTACAAAAAGTAAAGTGGCCTTCGCATCAGCAAGCCGTCAAACTCACCTTAACCGTTGTTTTTGTTAGCCTTGCTGTCGGACTCTACATCTCCGGTCTAGATGTTCTCTTTACTAAATTCATTCAATCAATAATATAAAAAATGCCAAAAGAAATCAAAAACAACAAGAAAGTCAAGAAGACCAAGAAGGTTAAAAAGAAAACTCTTCCTGCCTCAGCTAGCAATCATCTCATTATCACCAAAGACGTCCCTGAAGAGGCTAAATGGTACGTACTCCACACTCAGTCAAGCAGAGAAAATCTAACCGCCAGAAGTATCAAGACCAGGGTCAGAGCCTTAGGCCACGATAAAAACGTCTTCGAGACCTTCATTCCTACACAAGAGAAAATCAAGATCGCCAAGGGTAAAAAGTCCACCATCAGAGAAAGACTCTTCCCAGGTTACTTAATGATCAGAATGTTGATTACCGATACCTCATGGCTTGCCGTCAGAACAACCCAAGGTGTTACCGGTTTTGTCGGTATCGGCAACCAACCTACTCCTCTTCCCGAAGACGAGGTCAAGGCAGTCATGGCCTTCAGCAAGCAACAAGCGCCTAAATTCAAGGCCAACTTCACCACCGGTGAAGCCATCAAGATAGTCGACGGACCATTCACCGATCTATTGGGTACAGTCAACATCATCGACGAAGCCAAGGGAAAAGTAGAGGTTCTTGTCTCCATCTTCGGTCGCGAAACTCCAGTAGAGCTGGACTTCTTGCAAGTCTCCAAAATCTAGTTTATATTTAAACTACCATGACCAGCCTGTCCACCGAGCATACGCTTATTGCCGCCATTCCTATCTTAGTAGTCCTTGCCGTTCTTTCGGCCGCTATTATCGTATTTCCCAAAGCCAATCTAGACCCCAGCTCCAGAGCCAACCAGGGGTTCACTACCTCCAAAGAGGTTGAACCCCAGCAATTTAAGCTAGATCTACCTGAAACGATCGAGCCAAGCGTAAGTCCTTACACTTTCCCCCAGACTATTGAGTAAATTTCTGATATAATTCCCCTTCGTATGGCAAGCAAACAAGTAAAAACTATTCTAAAACTAAACCTAATGGGTGGCGCAGCTACCCCGGCCCCTCCTACCGGACCGGCTCTAGGTCAACACGGTGTACCTATAATGGACTTCGTCAACAGATACAACGACATGACCAAAGACATGCGAGGCGAGTCAATCCCCGCCTCCGTCACCATCTACGAGGACAGATCATTCGACATCGAGCTAAAAACCGCCCCAGCATCCGACTTAATAAAACAAGCCTTAAAGCTTAAAAAAGGTTCAGCCGAACCCAACAAAGACAAGGTCGGTAACTTAACCAAAGATCAAATAAAAGCCATCGCTGAAAAGAAAATGCCAGATCTAAACGCCAATAATATAGAACAAGCAATAAAAATTATAGAAGGTACCGCTCGCTCAATGGGCGTCACCGTAAAGTAATATGGCTACCAAAACTAACTGGCAAGAAACTTACACCGATCTCTCAACTAGCCTTGCAAAAAAGCTAAGAGACTCACGTATACAACCTACCAAGCTTAAAACCATGGCCGACAGTGAACTTTTAAGTATAGAAGGTGTAGGTGATGCAGCTGTAGAAAAAATTAGAACCGCCTATCCCATTGCCTCGGTCGAACAAACAAAAGAAGAAACCACCAAGGACAAAGTAACCTCTAAAACCAAGAAAACAAAAAAGACCAAGAAGAAAGACGCCCCTGTTAAACTTAAGAAAACTACCTCCAAACGTCTGGAACTCTTAAGAAAAAAGGTAAAACAAGACAAGCTCTACTCTTTAAAAGAAGCCCTTGAACTCTTGGTCGAACTTAACCAGGGTAGAAAAACCAACACTGTCGAACTACACCTTAACACCACAGAGACAGGTATCAAAGGCGAAGTCAAACTACCCCACTCAACCGGGAAAAAGCAAACAATTGAAGTCTTCTCAGACAAAACCATCGTCAAGGTCAATGCTGGCAAAATAGACTTTAATATTTTACTTGCAACCCCTAAAGACATGCCCAAGCTAGCTAGATTCGCCAAAGTCCTAGGTCCAAAAGGTCTAATGCCTAGCCCCAAAAATGGTAACTTAATTGAAGACACCAAAAAAAGACTTGAAGAACTCTCCACCGGTTTCACCTTAAGCTACAAATCAGAACCTAAATTCCCAATCATGCATCTGTCTCTTGGATCCTCAACTCAAAAAATCAAACACTTACAAGAAAACATTGAAAGCTTAATGAAACACATCAACCTTCTTAAAATAAAGTCTGCCTTTCTAACCTCTACTCAAGGCCCCAGCATCAAGCTTGAGGTCCCGTCAAAATAATCCCAATAACTTGACTTAGTGCCTTTTATAGGTTTATAATTCCCTCATGGTAAATATAATTTACTAAACCATCACAAAGAGACCGACTCCCTTGCGGGTAGTCTTTTTTTTTGCAAATCCCCTGCCCCACACCTTAAACCAGTATAAAGAACTTCAAGAAGTATTTTCTACTGGTTTTTTTTGATAAAAAACAAGTAAGCAGTATATAAGCTACACGATCAATCAACTAGCTATTTACTTAGCTTGTACATTCACAAGTGAATGAAGTAAACAACGCATAAAGGAGGTCCCTCATGCGCACAAAAAGATCTTTAAAGTTCTTTTGGGTGCTGGGGATTATCCTCCTCACCCTTATAACTACCAGCTCTGTAAGTTCCGACGACGGCACAACCTGGTTACCATCACCCGGTGGAACCAAGTGTGGAGCTGTCTTTGGCAACAATAACCCAGCTGGTGGACAAACATTCCACAACGCCAGAGATTTCTGCGGTGGACAAGATGTCAAAGCAGTAGCCAACGGTCAAGTTGTTTGGAACAGTTGGTGGCCTCCATCAAAAGAGTCTGCAGGTACCGGTCACGGTATCACCACCATAATCTACCATCCTGAAAGTAATGTATACAGCTACTCGGCCCATATGGATCGAGTAGATGTAGAGCTATATCAAGAAGTAGAGCGTGGACAGATACTTGGACCAGTCGGCACCACAGGATATATGAAAGTCAAGAACAAACATATACACTTTGCCATTTCCATTTTCGGTCCTGAAGTCACTTCATGTTGGGACACTTCATGCTGGCAAGATCCATTTAACTTTCTTGGTCAAGCAGCCTCCCAACTACCAAAAAACATCAATCAACCACTGACACCCTCCGAAGATGACTCATGGGATCTTGGAACAGCTGGCTTAGTGTTCACAAGACCTCCGTCAGAGGAAACCTTTGAACTCGTTCCAGTCATATCCACAGAACCTGAAAAACCAACACTTTCAAGTGTTAGTCAGGTGGTCATAACCGACCAGGACATCAAGGAACAATCTTGGTTTCTCTTAGCAGGAGTGTTTGTTTCGGCAGTTCTTTTAATCAAAAGAGAACCGTTTGGGTTTTTTACAACCTGTTGCATGGCCGCCTGGGTCATATTTTTAGCCCAGCCAGTCTATGCAGAACAAGAAACAACCTACATCATGGAAACTGCACCACGACAAATGATCGAGAAAAACGTAGCTTGGGAAATTACTCTACCTGGCAAAAGCACCGAGTCAAACTTAAATGACACTGTCGAGAGTCTATCTCCTAATCAAACACCTCCTAGCCTCAACGGCTGTCAGGAACTATCAAAGTTTCCTTATAGTATTCAACGTTGGTGCACATGGGTCGTTAAGTATGCTACTAAAAATGATCTCGACCCCGCCTTGGTAGCTGCCATGATGTGGCAAGAAAGTGGTGGAGACCCCAACGTAATAAGCCATTCAGGCGCTGTCGGACTAATTCAGGTTATGGCCAGCGATGGTCTATCTGCCCGACTTTACCCTGGAACATTCAACGACAGACCTACCGTGTCAGAGCTTAAGGTGCCTGAGTACAACATAAAGTACAGCACAAACATGATGCGCGGTCTTGAAAATGAATATGGCAGCATAAGAGATGCCCTCTTACATTACGGACCAATGGATGTAGGTTATTACTACGCAGATCTCATCTTAAAACTTTACAACCAATACAAAAATTAAAGGAGAATAATGAACATACTCACAGAATACTTACAAAATAAAGGTCTGTGGGAGAAACTTTCTCCCGCGATCAAAGGCTGGGTCACAAGCCTCACAAAAGGTGAAGAAGACGACATACTTATAGTACAAGTCATCAACTATTGTGAAGATCATCCAGAAGAAACCATAGAAACCTTGCAAATGCTGTTTGAAGATGACCAAGAAACTTTCATACAAGACAGCAAGGCTCTCCCGTTCGAAGTTCCGACGGTAGTAGCCCAACCAGCACAAGAAAGAAAAGATGGTTTTACCTGGGTCGCTTTAGGTATCTTGACCTTAGTCGCCGTCGTCCTATACTTCTTCGGTGGAAATATCGAGAAACAGTTTGGCATAGTCATACCCTGGGATACCATGGCCTGGACCGGCTCGACCCTGGTCTCACCACCAGTAGAAAAGGTAGAACCAGCCGTGGCCATCATCATTAACGGTGAGTTAACCTGTAACAACGGTCAACTTATCACTTTTGACAACGGCATGCCTAACTGGCTAGTCGAAGACGATGGAGGAAAGGTTCAAGTCGGACCTCAACTTCCTGCCTTAACAAACTCAGTGCAAGGTTTTTGTATATCCGACTTGGACACCTGGAATCGTTTCATTGGAAACAGTACCAACAGGAGTCTTTTAGCAACAAGGATCTGTGATAAAACCGCAGGAGGCAAGAACTCCAAGTGCGTAAAAGCAATACAGGAAGCTCTATTAAGTGCATCACCTATTGAAACAACTGTTAAAGAAGGTGATACGGCAATGGCATACGATATGCAAGCCGGAGTTCTCTACCTACCCGCCATGAAAAGAGGTGTTGTTCCTAGCTACTCTTCTGCCAGTTCACCCAACCAACTTCAGAGGCCAGCCAAATCAGCAACTCCAACTCCCACTGGCACAATCTTGCCTGATCAAACACCGACCCTCTCTCCAACTCCAGGTGACAGGCTTGAAGCATCTACCTCTACCCCAGACACAGTTGCCAAAGCATTGGCAGTCGAACTGGGTGAAGCAGAAAACGGCCCGCAAGAGCTGGCAGCAGTTGACATGGACGATCTAATCTCTCGTACAGCCGATGTTTGGGAATTACCAGGCATTGACTCGGTCGAGATTCGTCTATCCGAAAGTGGTTTAACCAGCACATGGATCGCTTGGGCACCAAGCTTTAAAGAAGCTGAGTACTATTTTTGGGTCTGGGAAACAGACTCCCTGTACTACTGGGCTAACAAGTCCAACTGTTCAGGCTTTGTACTAGATGGCGCTCTTATTTACGAACTCAAGGTAGCTAACTACCCCACCTTCGTGGTGAACGACTCCGCCGGTATAGCCAAGTATATGTTCCCAGCCAACATGACAAGTGTCTACGGGTGCATTATCTGGCCAATCTCTACTCCAGCGCCTGCAGACACCTCTATACCAACCCAAGTTCCAGACGAACCAACCTACACTCCCCAACCCACTCCCACAGCAACTTACTATGTGGATCACTACAACGTGAGCATCAGTTGGTCTAGTCTAGTTGGAAATCCCGGCCAGGTATCTGGTTCAGGCAACAGCTTTTTAACCAAACAAACCACGCAGGATGCAGGTAACAGTATCTGGGTTGGTAATGTAACCGGAGGATCAATTCTCTACAACATCACCAACATACCCAGTACCATCGATGGAAATAGCTGGAATATGCTACTAATATCTCTAACTGGACAACAGTATGGAGATAATGGTGGTGAATGCAACGTTCCAGATACCAACATCTGGGTTGCAAACTGCTGGTAAAACCAACCACAAAGGTTCGAAAGCCTAAAAAACTTTCGAACCTTTACTTAAAAAAGGAGGTCTTATGACCAACCGACATAAAAAAAATTCTAGGTGGTCACTCACCTTTAGCATATTTCTCGTCGCTCTCTTGACAGTACTTGGAGTCTACACTTTTTGGTATTTGCCCAGTACAACCCCTTCTAATACCTCCAATACCGTAGCCACACCTCAGTACGACCCTGCTCAGGCCGATCCAGAAAAAAATGCCCCTGGGGAAGACTTTTTCGACTACGTCAAGTCAGAAGCCCCAGAAGAGGAAAGAGAGCGTGTAATACTCGCTTCTCTATTCGATCTTGATTCGGTCAAAATGAATCTGTATTTCGGTCTCTCTGTATACAAGGAAGTCGATACTAAAATTGAGATTTCTTCAATCTACAGAGCCAGAGCAGCCACATCATATGCCGCTCTTGTCTGGCCGGAGAACAAGCTCACCAAGTTTATAGGCGTCGACAATCAAGTCCTTGCCGGTAGTGAGCTCGAAACAGTCACTGCAGGTGATGCTTTTTTGATCATCGGTACCAATCAAGGACAAATCCTAGCCGGAATCAGCAATATTGAAGTTGAGGGTGATGTAGTAACCGTTACCGTTCAGATCGAACCAAAAGGTTTAGCAACCGGGTTCGCCATTTCTGGTGAGAAAAACAATCCTCAAATAGAGCACGCACTTGTCGCTACTCCAGACGGCTTTTTAAATAGCTGGTTACTGGTAAGTACACGACTTCCTTCAGAATCCGAGCTCAACAATCTAGGCCTTAAAACAGCAGCAAAAGAAGCCCTTTGGCTAATGCTACACCAGGATGCTCCCGAGCTCTGGAACGATATCGTAAAAAGTATCGAGACCCCAGGCGAAGATCATGCCTATGATCTAATAGCTCCTTTCGTTCGCGAATCATTTTGCTTAAAACTTGATTCCTACCAAGAAGAACTAATGAACGGGGGAAAATCTCTCGACCTACTTTCTTGCAACGATCAAGTAGAAATCAAGGTGAGTCTCGTGGCAACCATGCCCACAGGACCAGAAGGACAACCCGGACTCGAGTACATGAAACTCCTCAAGTCAGGCTACTTTGTCCAAACTCCGGATTCAACCTACTCAGTCAAGCCTTAGGAGGCTACAATGAAAACATCCATTGCCATAATATTCTTTATCGTAATGATCTTTGGCTTAACACCTCTGGCAGCAACGGTCGAGACCGAGGTTCACAATGAGCTACTATCAGCTTGTACAACTCAAGGCAATCAATGGGCTTGTGAAAAAATTGCCGAACGCTACGGAGCCATCTATGCAGCAGCTCAACAACCCTTACCTACGGTCGGAACCATTCGGCAGTCCGAGGCTCATGTTGCACCTGCAACACCACTACCCAGGCCATCCAAAACGCCTACTCCAACGCCTTAAGTATTTCATTCACATTGTTACTAGAGAGATCTCCCCCTGGAGATCTCTCTCTACCAAAGTGCTTTTTTCAAAAAAAGAGCTCTCTGGTAGCGATAAAACGCTAGTTCTTTAACATCATATTCAAATAAACCATAAGACCCTATAAGGAGGTCAAATCATGAATATCGAACAGGTATTCCCAAAAGTCAAAGCCAAATTGGGTCTAGATGACCCAGAAGATGTCGCATTTGTGTATCAAGAGTTAAATGCCAAATGGGATAGAGGTGGAAAATCTGTAGCCAGTGCTTTCCTAAATGATCAAGTCACAGAAGTGAAGTTCCTCAGAAGCATTGGTATCGAAGTAGGCACCGAGGAAAAAGTTCAATCAGAAACTCCTGTCCCTGTTAAAAATGTTGAACCTACTGAACCGGAAGTAAAGATCGCTCCTGTTCCAAACGTTCAACAAGAACGACCCCGTCGACATCCTAACTCAGACAATCGACCTACTCGAAACCAAGGTAAAGGTTCATCAAAGAAAAACCTGCCAAACCTCGGCTCAACCGGTCTTCAAAAAATGCTTGGAGGTAAAGGTAAATGGATTATTTTTGCCCTATTTGCAGTAGCCACGCTGATTGGTATCTTCTTCGCAGTGCGCGCTTTCAGTGGTAACTCACAGCAAAGCATTGAAAGTAATCCCAGCGAATTCATCGTGCCCACTCCTGAACTTAGCGAGATGGAAAATTTGATCCCTGAATCTGAAACCATCGAAAAAGAGTCTCGTAGCTTGGATGAAGTAGCCGAGTTGATCGAAACCGGAGAGGGAGCTTGGTTTAATCTAAACAATCAAGATGACCAAAACAAACCAAAGGAGCCACTTTTTGTAAAACCCGCTTCTTTTGGAGACTTCTTTCAAAACACACCTTGGAACTGGATCGTATTCGCCATAGCAAACTTAGTTATAGTCTTCCTTGCCAGGAGAGAAAGGTTTCTAGAAGCCCAACAAACTGACTGGGTATTAGTTGCCGGAGGCTTGTTTGTCTTAGTGATCTCCATTCTCTTCAAAGACGCACTCACCTTCATCGTTAACCAGGCTATTCTATTCTTCGATCCAAACACCCAAATCCCCTCTGGATTTATTGTTGCTCAAGGTGTAATCATAAACCTAGCCCTCCAAACAGGGGCAAGCATAAGTGGCCTTAAAGACTGGACTCCATTAGCAGTGGCTGGATTTTTCGAATCCGGGGCCATTCTTATCTGGTTCAATCCTGAAATCCCCAGCGTCGTTTCTTTCGGCTTAATCATGATCCTCTTCGGACTTCTAGTACAGATCTTTGAATTAGGTAGTCAAAAAGGCGGCAAGAGTGCCATCGCCATCGGCATATCCATACCCATCCTGTTTATTGTATACAGAGGGTTTTTCGCCCTTGTTTTTGGTTCGATTGCCTTGTTCTCAGGTCCTTCTGACTGGCCTGTAATTCTCCAAGACATGGCTATAAAAACCATGAGTTTTGCCTATACCAATAGACAACTACTGGCAGCCTTGATCGGCGGTATTCTCGCCTATATGTCAGGGTCCGGTTTTGCTCAAATGGTTGTCAAACAAGGTCAAAAACTTGTAACTGGAGGTGATGCTGGCAGCCAAAACATTCAAGACAACCCCAGCATTGATTCTGTCATTTTTGGCATCATGCTCCTAATTATTGCTTGGATCTTAATAGGTCACCCCTAAGACCTAATCATAACTATTCACACAGCCCCCGCTTTTTTCTAAAAGCGGGGGCTTTTTTATGCCAAAAAAAGACCCCAAGGTCAAAAAACCTCAAGGTCTATTCAATATAAACAGCAGCTCACAAATTTATAAAGAATATATACTACAAATATCTATACATTTTCTATTGACCATGCAGGTGGCAGAGCTTTAAGAAGATCGGGGGTAAAATTCTTACCCTTATCCAACCGAACATATCCGCCGTCAATAAGCTCTCTAACAATTGTAAGAGGTTTGGCAACCAATAGTTCCCTGGCACTTTTGCACAACTCCTTTGGCTTAATTCCAGTAGAACTATCCTTCAACAGTTTCAGAACAACCATTTGATCAGTACTTTCCAAAACCGCCTGACACTTACCGGGTTTCTTCACAGACATCTAACCTCCATTATCTTCAATGAACACATTTTTGTGAGCTGCCAAAGTACAAGACTCATAGTTTACCACAAAACAAAGAACCTGAAAAGGCCTTAAGTTTGGCCCGCAGCCAGCCTGCGATGTGAGGACCAACGCTTAATGGTCTTTCAGGTTCTAATAACCTACCCTTGCGCAACCCTTAAAATCTGATATAATCACCATTACCCAAAGACATTAGGTAAAAAACTAAACCCTAATTAGGCTATTAATAGTTCTCGTCTTTGGCGAGCTTTTTTATGCCAAGTCAAAAAAACATAAACCAACTAAAAGATATTAAAGACAAACTAGAGACCATCTCTAGCATGATTCTAGTAGACTACTCTGGTGTTCCAGTAGCCGACCAACAAGCCTTAAGAAGTGATTTAATAGAAAACGAAAACTCATTCTCGGTCACCAAAAACACCCTTATCTCCCTTGCCCTACAAGACAGGCCACAGGGCTTGCCACGTGACCTCATAGAGGTTCTACGTGGTCCAACCGCCGTCATCTACGCCAAGGACCTGGTCTCTGCCGCCAAGACAATCTCGGACTTCGCTAAAAAACACGAAAGCTTTACCATCAAAGCAGGTATCTCTCTTTCAAAAGGCGAAGACAGGCTTATTGCCACAGAAGAAATAGAAGCCTTGTCCAAGTTGCCAAGCAAAGACCAACTCTACGCTCAACTCTTAAGTCAACTAAACGCTCCAGCTCAAAGTCTTGTAAGAGTTCTTACCGCACCTATGCAAAATTTAGTTTACGTATTACAAAATCACGTTGAGAGGGGGTGACATTCATGGCAGATCAAAAAAATCAAGAAAAACTAATCGAAGAAATCTCAAAGCTATCTGTTCTGGAAGTATCCGAACTCGTTAAAGCTTTAGAAGAAAAATTCGGCGTTTCCGCAGCTCCTGTAGCCGTAGCCGGTGCAGCCGCACCCGCAGCTGAAGCAGCAGAGGAAAAGAGCGAATACGACGTTATCCTAACCGCCGCTGGCGATAATAAAATAGCCGCAATTAAAGCCGTTAGAGAAATCAAGACCGATCTAGGTCTAGTAGAAGCTAAAAACTTAGTAGAAAAACTTCCCGCAACTCTCTTAGAAAAAGCTAAGAAAGAAGAAGCTGAAGAGACAAAGAAGAAACTAGAAGAACTAGGTTTAACTATAGAGCTAAAGTAAATAGCTATTGAAGACATAAAAGTCTAAATGTTAACTAAAACTCCCCATCGTAAGGTGGGTTTTTTAGTACCTAAGCCAATCTCAAGTTAAATCCAGGCTCCTCAATCGGATTAGAAGGGTTATAGCTAGTAATATCGGCAACTATCTTCAAGTTTTTTCCAAACTTCTTTTGCAACTCACTCTTGTACAACCTTGGGTTCTGTCCATGCATCAAAATCAATGTCTTCCCTTTGAACTTCCCATTAAAAAGTATGTCAATCGACTCAACCATCTGAGGAAAAGTAGCATGACCGGAAGCATGCAAACTCCATCTTTTCCTACCATTCTTAAAGTAATTTCTCTCGTTTTCTACCCTTCCTCCATCCCCCAAAACCGCAAAGTCAGAGTAGTGCTTTGCCTTAGTTGTATTAAATGTTTGTAGCTCGTTTACCCACCTTATATTTTCAGCCAACAATCCTTTGGCATCAGGCTCGTAAGGGTAAAAAGAACAATGCATCAAGGCCAAACCATTTCTAAAGTTCACCGCCGGAAATACATGTCTAAGGATATTGTAAGGACTCACCACCACAATCCAGTCTCCACCCTGACGCGACAGCCTATCTGAATCCACCACTCCTAGATCCCCCATCTCAGCCTTACCTCTCAACAATTTTTGATATGTCTTAGGTGCTGTTCTTGGCTGCCACCAAAGAGCCACATCCTCTCCAATCTCAGGCAGCTCAAAATCAAACCCTTCTGCATAACGCATCATATACTGTTGCACCCTAAGTTGTTCAACCACCTCAGCGTGTTTTACATCCAAAGCTATCCTTCTTCCGGTCATATCCGCTACTTTTTTAATTGAGTCCATTCTTTCAATATGGTTCGGAGGCATCACCGCAATAACAGTGTTCCCCTTAGACTCTTTTACTATTTTAAGCATGGTGTCTCTAACCATCTCCTCTGTTACCCCAATTGAGGTCTTACCTTTTTCATCCAAGTTTGTCGTTTCCATCACAACTATCGGGAATCTGCCCGAAAACTTCTCCAATGTCTCACTAGTCCGGCCACCCACTCTAAAATCTCCAGTATTCAAGACTAAACCCTCACCATCTACATTCATAACTCCCCACTGCAATGCCCCCGTCATGCTGTGATTTACCAAACCAGCCTCTGCTGTCAAGTTAGGACTCAACCTAATAGTCTGGTTCATCCAGTTCAAAGCCGTCACCCCTCTTTGTGATGTTTGATATCTAGCCCCTATTTTCGGCCGGCTCACTACATGGGTAATCCTGTCATACCTGCCTCTCCACGGTCCCTTGCTGGTCATGGCTTTCAAGTGAGCCACCGTCTCTGCACTACCCACAAACGAAACCGAACCATCAAGGTATGGAGCTTCTCCACAGTGATCGATGTGAGCATGGCTCAACAGCAAGTTTTTCATGGTCTGTTCTATTCCTTCTTGCCACAACTCCATGTCACTTACACCCAACCTAAATATTTTCTTGGCCAACCTCTGTCCCACAATCTGGGATACTTCCTCCATACTTGATCGCTTACACAACTCAGATCTAATAAAACTACTCACCCAATCCCCACCCTGAACATAACCAATGTTTGGATTCTGATCAATAGTAGCCAGCAAGTACTCCTTATCAATTATCCCAGGCACCATTGGTATCCTACCTACCTTTAAACTTGCACCAATTCCAATAGCCGTTGGTTCCTTGGCCGTAATACTCCTTAAAGCACTTCCGCCGGTAAAACTGGTTCCCCAGTCTATTCCATGCCCAACTCTTTCCTTACCTCCTTTTCCTTCTTCCCATACAATCATCTTGGTACCACCAATCTCAGGTTTTTGCCTGTATATGGACAAAGACACACCACCCATATCTCTTACTCCATAACCATACTGCGCTCTTTGTTCAATATCGCCAAAACCATTTTTAATACCACTACCTTCTTCCAACATAAATGCCGAACCACCACTCTTCCACTCCTCAAACAACGATGGAGTTAAGTACAATAAATATCCATCCAAGCCTAAGGTTCTGTAATTCAAGTCCTTCTGTAAACTAGCCACATGCTGTCGCATCTCTTTAGTTTCCATTCCATCAGGCAGTATCACCAGACCTCTAACATTGGCCATGGGTAAAACACCAAGCTCATCCCTCTTTTTCTTCCTTAAGTCAAGCCCCTTCAAACCATCAATCCCCACAGATCTTCTGTCACCACCCACTCCAGTCTTTGCGTAAAACATTACGTCAATTCCCCTAAACTCTCTACCCAAGCCCGGTAAAGATAATCCATACTGAACCAACTCTCCAGGCTCGATATTACTCTTACCTAAGTACAACAATCGTATCACCTCATTTACAGACAACCTGACTCTACCACCAAACTCCCTCTCAAACGCCGATCTAGCCTCTCCATCAAAACCCAACTTTTGCCACAAACTTATCTGTCCTGAACTCACCACCGGCACACAAACTTCATAACCTTCCCCTATCCTACTTTTGTAATACCTTGTTAGGTTCTGGGCTCTTTCATAAGCTTCCCTCTTACTCTCTCCAGGTTGTACCACCACCCAGCCAGGAGCTACCACCGATCCTTCAATGACCTTCTCCACCAGAACCTCACCTTTAAGCTCCCCTGTCCTTACATTATGCATAGCAATAGGCACCAGTTCGTCTTTCTTGTTCATAAAAGCAATGTCTAACCTACCCTTATTCTCTTCAATACCTGAGATCTTCATTTCTTTAAAATATTCTTTTGCATCTTGCTCCATCCAAAAACCTAAAGAACTTTTCAAATTCAAACACTCTACTTCAGAATATCTTTTCAAGCCACTATACTCCAAGGTTTTATTACCTACCCCGTCATATATACCTTCTTCCTTTAATTGATTGTAAAATAGCGCCCAACACGTCAACTCTTCCTCACTCAAAACACTAATCTTTCCACCTTGTTCCAACAAACCAGAAAGTTCACCATCCTCTTGAACTCTAGACCATACTTTATCTTTCTCATCTTCTCTACAAACCACAGCTCCCAAGCACTCTTCCTCACCAAACATCCTGGTTCCTGCAAACAATCTTCCCTTTCTTCTTTTTGGCACAAAACCAATATCCAACAAAGAACCGCCTCTGGGGTTTGCTAACCACGTAGCTTTATCCTCTCTTAAAACCTCCTTAATCAAAGGCAACTTCATCATCTCTCCAACAAGTTTCTTCCTTCTCAAGCTCTCCTCATCTTGTCTGTTTCTATACTCTGTCCTACTTCTCATTAACACATCCTAGATCATCGTTAAATCGTTTTCAACTACTTGACTTCAATCTATCTATCTGCTAACTTCTATATCACACATGGACGAAATAACATCAACTCCTACCAAACAAAAAAAGAACTTGAAACTAGATAATCTACCAGATCTTTTAACCGTCGGAGAAGCCGCCGATCTTTTAAGAGTCTCTCCTTTAACCATCAAACGTTGGGGTAAAAGAGGCAAACTACCAGCCATTCGTATCAACTCCAGAGGAGACAGAAGATACAGAAAAGAACAGATACTTTGGATGCTGGGCATCAACCCCGAGACCTCCAAATCTTAAAGGGAAACACCACCATACCTCGCCAAATCCTTGGTAGTCTCTTTGGTTGGATCACCAAACGCCATAAAGCCTTTAGTCCTCGCTTCTCCATCCACTCAGGAGTTCTTGGTAAAAGTCCCAACACCTCATCAAACGTCCCACCTAGTCCAATAGCTACCTTGGCCTTCAGTCTTCTCTTGTTGTTAAAAATCCACTTCTCTTGAGACAAAGGACCGTAAGACACCATCAACAAGTCCGGCTTGTATCTATTTATCTTCTCTATCACTCTTTTGTTCTCCTCCTTGCTTTCCTTCATGTTACTTATACCTTGCTCACCAGCGTCTGACTCAATCTTAAGGCCAGGATTCTCACGCCTTAATTTAGACGCCAATCTAAAAGCCGTATCCCCATAACCACCCAACACAAACACCTTCCAGCCATTTATAGCTGCTTTCCCTATCAGTTCTTCAAACAACCACACTCCGGTCACAGGTACTCCAAGCTTGCCTCTTAAACCCATAAGTCCTACCCTCAACCCACTCAACAGTTTTGTCGTCATTCTGGCTTGTCCAGAATCTTTCCCATACTTCATTGCTGCCAACACCCCCACACCGTCAGGCACCACCAAATCAGCCTTCATTAAAGCTTTTCTAAACTCCTTACCCTTCTCGGCTGCCAACAAAAACTCACTATACACAGTTACTACATGCCTAACACCACCTCTCCCTCTCACCCAATCAGAAATCTTCTCAATAGCTTCTTCTCTTGTTACCTTGTCTACATCAAGTCCTAATACCTTCATACTTAATACATTTTACCGCTATAATATACATATTGCACCAACAATATTTTGTAAACTTTTATCTTAAAGAATTTAGCCTCAAAGCTAGCACTCTCATTCATTAGTTGCCACACATAGTAAATCAGTAGATATCACCGTTCCACCAGCCTTTTTCATGCAAAAAATTCAATAATCAACTGGTTTAGGTCACGAAAAACTCAACACTCAACCGATAAAAATCTTTCAAACCACCAAAAAACACTTAAAAACAACCGCTTATAGGCTATCATGCCTAGACCCATATCATAGTTAAGGTACTTTATCCCTTATCACAAACTATTAAGACATATTTACATATCACACATCCTCTACATTTTCGAATTATTGATCACAAATACACCTCAATATATATACTCATATTACCCAACATACTCACAAAACAGTCTAAATATTTAATATCTTCTATATTAATCTATGTACCCTCTCAATGACACAAATTCAATAGTACATAATTACCAATTTTTCTACAATATATCATCCTGTATTATAACTCTTACCTATATAGTTGTATCAGTAATAATTCACTACAACTCTTTAAAAACCACCCAAATCCATTTATCGTTTTTTAAAAATAAAAACCAATTAATTCATCTACTTGTTTCTATTTTTCTTATTAAAGATTTCCCATTATTTTAGCTCCCAAATAGATTATTGTTTTACAGGTGTCTAACGATATTTTATGAGGCTAACCAGCTTTAAACATCAAATACTACGCTAATTCATACTTTTATCTTTAGGCAAATCCATACACACATATAGAAGCAATAGTAAAGTTACTATTGCTATCCGATTTTAAGTAATTTACGATAACCACTTCCAACATTGAGGGGCAATAAACAAATAGTTCATCAACTCCACTTACTCCACCACCTGCCTAAGTAACAACTTAAGTAATCCTAAAAAGGTATTTGATTAATATAAATATCATTTCACCTATATACCCCTACCCTGTATCTCTATCACAAATCATACTCACAACATAGACTTGCCTCATTTAAAATCTAGTTGATGTCTTATGCCAACTTTACAAGCACCACTCATTTATTAAGTAGTCCAGAATATATTTTTAAAAACAAACACTCCATGAAAAATATTAATTTTAGTAGTATCATTAAATAAACAAGTAAACATAAAAAAATATTTATCAGAAGTAACCCATCCTATACAAATCTAGATATTTAGTAGTCTGGAGAAAATATTTCAATCTTATATATTTCTACAGTTTATTAGCTCTTTCCTACCTAATCATTAAATTAGCAATATATAAACAACTCCGCTAACACCACAACCAAAACGCCATATATCAGGAAATTACCTACTATCCACAAAACTCTTCTTATACAACTCTAAATTCTCCATAGCTATCCCCACACCTTTTACTACACACCTTAAAGGATCCTCTGCAACAAAGGCCGGAACTCCAGTTTCTTGGGTTACAAATTTATCAAAGTTTTTCAACAGAGAAGTACCTCCACTCATCACCACTCCCTTATCAATAATATCGCTAGACAGCTCTGGAGGTACTTCCTCCATCACCGCCTTAACCATACTCACTATTTTGTTTAGAGGCTCTCTAATCGCCTCACACACCTCACCAGACGATATCTCTATCTGCTTAGGCAGTCCTGTCACACTATCTCGCCCTGTTACATCCATCTTCGTCTGCTTTTTAGGAACCGTAGCCGACCCCAACTTCTTCTTTATCTTCTCAGCCGTCTGTTCTCCAATCACCAAGTTATGCTTTCTTCTTACATACTTGGCAATAGCATCATCAATCTTGTTCCCGGCCACCCGTACACTCTTGTAGGCCACCACTCCACCCAAAGATATCACCGCCGCCTCACTTGCCCCTCCTCCCATGTCCATAATCAAGTTTCCAGAAGCCTCAGCAATCGGCACTCCTGCACCTACCGCTGCTGCTAATGGTTCTTCAATTAAATAAGCCTTCCTAGCTCCCGCTGCCATGGTAGCGGCCAACACCGCTCTTCTCTCTACCTGGGTCACTCCTGCCGGTACACAGATCATTACTTCCGGCTTAATAAAACCCTTCAAGGCTCCTGACTCTCTTAAAAAATGTGTCAGCATAGCCCTGGTTACCGCGTAATCTGCCACCACTCCATCTCTCATAGGTCTGCTAGCCTTAATATTCCCCGGTGTTCTTCCTAACATCTCCTGAGCTTTCTTACCTACTGCCAGTACTCTACCATCAGAAAGAGACACAGCCACTACCGTAGGTTCTTCAATTACTATTCCTTCACCTACTAGATATACCAAACAATTAGCCGTCCCTAAATCAATGGCTACTTTCTTTGACAGTCCAAATCCCTTCATCCCGCTATTCTATCATCTAACCACTAATCTGGCTTGTCTAGAATCTTTTTTGATATAATCTACTTAAATCTATGTCCACCAAGATAAAGAGAAAAAGACTACTAGTAAATATCATTATTATCATCATAGTCACCCTAGGTTCTATGCTAGCCATTAAACTAGCCAAAGGCTATCGCCCCAACCTAAAGGATCTTTCCTTAAAAGGTACCGGGCTTTTAGCCGCCTCTTCCTATCCAAAACAAGCTCAAGTTTTAATAAACAACAGACTCACTACCACCACCGACGACACGTTATACCTAAAACCAGACACATATAATATAGAAATCATCAAAGCAGGCTTTCATCCCTGGTCAAAACAAATAGATATAAAAGAAGAGTTAGTCTCTATTGCCACCGCTCGCCTCTTTCCTACCATTCTAGCCACCAGCCCTCTTACCTTCTATCATGTCCAAAACGTCAACCCTAGCCCAAACGGGGACAAAATAGTCTTTGTAGTCACCGGTTCCCCATTCAAAACAGACAACGGTCTTTACACCCTATCTCTAGATAACACACTTTTAGGTAGCAAACAGTCCATTCAGATAACCAATCAAAGTATATACGACTATACCAAAGCCATACTTCTATGGTCACCAGACAGCAGTCAAATACTTGCCACCTTCCCCAGCGAAGACTCCGTTACCGCTTCCCATCTTCTAGACGCCAAGAATCTAAACCAAGCAAAAGACATCAAAGACACAACCGTCCAACTCTCCTTTATCCTTTCTCAATGGCAGGAACAACTTACTCAAGTCAACAAAAGCATATTTGACAAAACTCCAGACTTTCTTAAGGATATCCTTTTGGAAAAAACCCACCACACCTACTTCTCTCCAGATCAACAAAAGGTCTTCTATATACCCACAGAGGACCTAGACCTACCAGAAAACTCCCTAGGTCAAAGCTTACCCAATATAAACTCCACTGAAGAATCAAGGCAACTTCAAAAAGACAACATCTATGTTTACGACCTAAAAGAAGGCACCAACTATAAACTACCCTTCCTCTATGAAGCCCAAACCACCCCAGAGCCGGACGAACCAACCACACTTGACACCATCACCAATATCAAAAACCAAACCGACCCCAGCGCCACCACCAATCTCCAGTGGTTCCCTAACTCCAACCAACTCATCCACACTCAAGAAGACAAAGTAGAGGTAATTGACTACGACGCCCTAAACCAGATCACCATCATTGAAGCACAAATCAAAGAAATCTTCTCGGCCCCAAGCCCCAACGGCAATCATCTAATCATTCTCACCAACCTAAACCAAAAAGAGGATCAACAAAACCTAATTTCTCTAGATCTTAAGTAAAAAAACATCTTATTTTGTGCTCCAGACAGGATTCGAACCTGTGACCTACGCATTAGGAGTGCGTTGCTCTATCCCCTGAGCTACTGGAGCTACTCACCCTATTTTACCCTTATTTCTTAAAATCTGTCAGCAAACGGTACCGGTTTAGGATCGTCTGCTCTAAACTCTTGATGCTTTGTGCTTCTCGCCTCGTAAGACTCATCAGCTCCTACCAATACAATCTTCTCACTGTATCCAGCCGGCTCTCCATTTACGATTCTTTGAGTTCTTGTAGCTCTATGCATACACTTTCCCTTACATTGACATCCTGCCACATGCTTTTCCACACTATTAGCAATTGCTAAAAGCCCGGATATTGGTCCTGGAAATGGTTCACCTCTAAAATCCATATCAAGCCCAGCCACCGTCACATCAATTCCAAGCACACGATCAACAAACTCAACTACCCCCACTAGATCAACATCAAAGAACTGTGATTCGTCAATAAATATATCTCTCAAATCCTTAAACTCCTTCTTTACTTGCCAGGATTCTTCAACCTGGTCACAGATATAACTCAATAGTTCGAACGAATCATTCACGGCTATCGCCGGAGCCTGAATGGTGCCACCTTCAGAATGGGCTGAAATTACATTCTCACCATACCTCGTGTCAGACGCATGATTAAAGACAATGTAGTCCACACTCCACTCAAGTCCTCCTTTTTCTCTATTAATCACCCTTCCTATCAAATCCAAGGTTTTACCAGAAAACATGGAGCCAACACTTGCTTCTATAGTCATAACCACATCATTCTATCCTTCACTACAGGACCAGTTCAACCCCATCAATCTCTAAACTAATATATCAATCTATCTAAATACTCCTTTTCTCTCGTCTGCACTATAGATCAAAGTTTCTACCACCGTCTCGTAATCAAACACCTCATCCTTATCAAACAATATCTCCAATTCCCTTTCTGCCGTCTTAGGAGCATCGGAGGCATGAATTAAGTTATTCCCACCACTCATACCAAAATCACCTCTAATCGAACCTGCTTCTGCCTCATACCCTTTTCTAGTTCCCACAATTCTTCTTACCACCTCAATTGCTGCATATCCTTCCCACACCATAGCCACAATTGGTGTCTGACTCATGTATTCTGCAATATCATCAAAGAAGCTCTCTTCTTTATACTGCTCATACCACTTCTCTAAAAGATCCCTGGTCATCATTACCATCTTTACACCTTTAAGCTTCAAGCCTTTTCTCTCAAACCTAGACATAATCTCCCCAATCAACCCTCTTTGCAACCCATCCGGCTTTACTAGTACCACTGTTTTTTCCATCCTCTAAATATACCACACAAAACAAAGACAAAGGTTGCCAAATCTGAACCGCAGCCAGCCTGCGATGTGAGGATCAGAATTTGATAACTTTGACTTAAATAAAAACACTTGACAGATTGTACCAAATTATGTACAATTAATACCATGAATGTAGTTCCCATATCCCAAGCCAGAAACACCCTACCAACTATCATAGACCAAGCCTCAACACTTGCCAAAAGAACCTACATCTCGGTTAGTGGTAGCGTCAAGGCCGCCATCATATCTGCAGAAGAACTGAACTCTCTAGAAGCCACCATGGAAATTCTAAGCGATCCCAAAGCCATGGAAGCTATTAAGCAAGGTCAAAAGGATATAGAGAAAGGCAACCTAATCGACTGGGAAGATATCAAGGCAAAAATCTAAACATTAATGTATCAAGTAAAATTCACTAAACTAGCCAACAAACAATTTCAAAAACTTCCCAAACAACTACAAACACTCTGCCAAAAATCCATAGATAAATTAGCCCAATATCCCCAAGCTGGTGAACCGTTAAGAGGTCAATTAAAAGGTTTCTACAAACTACGTTTCTCAAAATATAGAGTTGTATACCAATTACTCCACCAAAGGATCACCATAGTTATTTTTGAAATTAGACACAGAAAAGAGATCTATAAAAAATTTAGATTCTAAACCAACAACTTCTCAAACCTTAAAAAGCGGGATAAAGATCATCCAATCTGGCCCGCAGCCAGCCTGCGATGTGAGGACCAGCATTGGGTATTCTTTATCCCAATATATATTACTTTAACAACTTCTCAAACCTTTCTTTATCCTCAAACGGACCTACAACACTCAAATTCAAACCATTTTTAAATATCCTTCCGGCAACTGCCACCACATCATCTACCGTCACCGCCTCTATGCCTGAGAATATCTCTTCATACGGCCTCACCCTATTCTCCAACACCAATCCATTCACCACCCTACCTACCTCTTCACTGGAGCTTTCCATCTTAAGCTTAATATTCCCAATCATATTCGTCTTAGCTCGCTCAACCTCCACACTCGTTGGCTTATTCTTACCCACAAAATCATCCATCTCTTTTAATATTGCTTTAACGGCTTCTTCTGCATCTTCCTTTTTAACACCAGCCGCCACTCCCCATGAACCGGTCTCTTCGAAAGCATCAGCTCCAGATCTAATATAGTACGCCAATCCCATCTCTTCCCTAATCTTTTGAAAGAATCTGCTGGTCGCCATTCCACCCAAAACAGAGTTCATAATAGACAGCGCATATCTCTCTTTAACCCCTCGTTTCAATGCCCCAACTCCCAAAACCAAATGTGCTTGCTCAGTTGGCCTATTTACCAAGGAGACAGACGACTTTTCAAAGCTATAATCTCCCAGTTCGGTCCGTGGCATTTTCTTACTCGATTTGACAAGTTCAGAGAATTTTTCCTTTACCAACTCCACAAACTTGTCATGCGAATCTATCCCCCCAGCAACCCCTACCACCACCGTTTCTGGCACATACCATTCTTGCCAAAAATCTTTCATCTTCTCAATACTCATCTCTTGCAAACTTTTACGAGTTCCAATTATATCTCTCCCCAAACCACTGTCTCCAAACATCAGTTCGTCAAACTTTTGAGCCGCTACCACCTCCGGTTTGTCCTCATACATCTTCAGCTCTTCCAAGATTATCCCTCTCTCTTTTTCTAGGTGCTTCTCAGGGAACAAAGGCCTACAAACCAGCTCTCCACATATGTCAACAGCCAGCTCCAGATGTTCCTTGGCTACCTTAGACCAGTAAGCAGTTTCCTGCTTGCCGGTGAAGGCGTTCCGTACTCCTCCTACTTCCTCGGTCGCCAACCAAATATCCTTCTTATCCTTATACTTCTTAGTTCCATTACTCATAAAGTGCTCAACAAAGTGACTCACTCCTCCAATCTCCTCATCTTCATATCTTGAACCCACTCCCACCATGGCCATTACCGTCACCGACTCTACCGATGTTGGTACACTCACTATTCTCAAACCTGACTCTAACTTAGTTACCTTATACTTCATCTCACAAATATATCACAACAACGGATATATTCAGTCAGATACTGTTTCTGGCAGAAAGTAACGGAAACTAGAGCGGGCTGTTAAAATTATTTTATCTTACTCGCATCACCCCTGGTTTAGCATTTTGTATCTTAACTCCCCTCCCTTGAATAGTCTGACCACTATCTTCACTATCTTCACTGTCTTCATCCTGATCATCTTCTTCTTCCTCCTCCACTTGATTCCTTCTACCTACACCAAAACTCTCAATCTTCTCTTTTTTCTCCATTATCCTTTGTTCAAACACCTCACCCTTCTCACCCATCTTCTTAATTCTCTCTTCCATCCTCTCCATTCTTTCTATTCTCTTTTGTTTCAACTTCTCCGCCACCTTTCCCAGTCTCTCGGCTGCCTTAGGGTTTCTCTCCTCAAGCTCAGCTATTTTCTCGGCTAATTTTTCTTCCTTTTCAGCAAACTTTAAATCCAACTCCGTTTTTTTCTCATCAGTTCTAGCTACCCAAACTTCAAAGTTATGCTTCACCTTCTCTACTGCCCAACTTACCCCAAACCATCTGCTCTCTACATCCGGCACCACCACGTCATCTGTCTCTGCTCTCACTCCAACAGGCAAACCTAAAACCAAAACCGCCATAAAGACCAATAGAATCTTCTTCATTACCCTTAAATATGAACCTTATATCTATGGCTGTCAATAGTCACATTGTTTCTTGAAAGAAGCGTACGGAAGACAAAAAGCACGGTTTCCGATTTTTTAATCGGAATTTTTGACTGAGTATGCATATAGCGCTCGCGCGCAGGTCCTTAGATCCCCTTTGGGGAAACGAGCGACTATGGTTCGACTCAAGAAATGATGAGACTAATGTTGTATCCAATATTTTTGCCCATCACTAACTATCTCCACATCCCCATCCAGATCATTTCGAAAAACCTTTGCTCCCACCTTTTCTAGTCTTTCCAACACCTCTTTTGTAGGGTGTCCAAAACTATTCTTCCCTACCTGGATCACCGCCATCTTAGGGCTCACCATCTCTAAAAACTTCCCACTATTAGAGTATCGTGACCCATGATGAGCTACCTTTAAAACATCCACCTCTATCAAACTCCCCTCACTCAACAACCTTTTCTCTTCTTTCTCTCCAATATCCCCAGTCAATAAAACCTCAAACTCACCGTATCTTAAAACACCCACCACACTCACCTCATTTACATCTGTGCTCTTACCCAAGACCATCTCACTTGTTAAATCAGTTTTTTCAAGAGAAGACCAAGCCAACACGCTTCCCATTCTTTCCTCAGGCCATAATATATCAAACTGTAAACTTCCAAGTCTTAATACATCTCCCTCTTTAGGCACAACCACATCTATATCTTCCCTTGCCACCAGCTCTCTTAATCTTTCTCCATCTTTCCCTCCACCGAACACTCCGTTGATTACCAACCTCCCTACCTCGTATCTCTCTACCAAATCATCCAACCCACCTAAATGATCCTTCTGTGGGTGAGTATTTACCACAATCTCTATCTTTCCGTCCCAAAAAGGCATGTATCTACCCAGACAAGACATAAATCTCTCTCCATTCGGCCCACCATCCACCACCATCTGAAAACTTCCTTTAACAACCAGCACCGCATCACCTTGGCCCACATCACAAAAAATTACATGTAAATCCTCATCAGGCATCTGCACACCCACCCACACCAAACCTGAAAGTATACCTACTCCTATCCAACTCCACCATTTCATTTCAAAACCATTTAACCACAATTACCACGTCGTGAGGACTAGCATTTGATAGCCATAAGAAATATACGCAAAGGTTGCCAAATCTGGACCGCAGCCAGCCTGCGATGTGAGGACTAGCATTTGGTATCTTTGCGTATAACTAATTCTTTCAAACCTATCCAAACAAATTCACCACAACCACCACCAAATGAGACAAAGAGTACACCAACCAACCTGCCACCATCCCCAAAGGACTCCAAACAAGGCTCAAAAGAAGCATTACTCCACCCCAGGCCATGATCACCGGCACAAATGGCAAGATAATTACATTTACCAAAGGCGATATCAAGCTCACTCTTCCAAAGTGATACCAAATAACCGGAACCGTCAAGGCCTGTGCCGCTAAAGTTGGCAAAGCCTCGGTCTTCAATATCCAACCACCTCTTTCCCTTTCCTCAAACCATCTGCTAAGTTTAGGCTCCAACCAAAACAAACCCACACTAGCCATAACCGACAACTGAAAACTAATACTTAACAATAGCTCAGGCTCCACCATCAACATCACCCAAGCCGCCAACCCCAAAGACCACAAGGCCTTACTAGACCTACCCAGTGCTTGCCCCACAAAGATCACTCCACCCATAATTACCGCTCTTACCACCGGAGGGTCAGCTCCAGCCATCAAGCCGTACAAAATCATACCCACCAAAGCTCCAACAGTAGCCCACTTGCGTTTTACAAAGTACAACATACCAGCAAGAATCATACTCCCAACTATCATTACGTTGTACCCAGAAGCCACCACCACATGGATTGTACCCGTCTTTATCAACGCATCGTAGAATTTTTCAGGTAATCTAGACTTCTCACCCAACACAATCCCCGCAACCAATGAAGACTCTGGCTCAGGCAACCACCGCTTGAAGTTTAAAGTTAGTTTTTCACGCCAATCTTTCCAAACATCACCATTACCACCAAACAACACCCCCTTGTTTTCACGATTATTTGCCAACAGGCTAATGTGCGGATCGTCCAACCAAATTCGCCCCAACAAAACATCTATCACCTCCATCCTGGTTCTGCCAATAACCTCAATTTCATTCATTCGTGAAAACTCACACCAGCCTTGACTTTTCACTCTAAACCTTTTAACCCTTATAACACAGTTAGACCCCTTTTGTTCTATTTTGAGCACCTCGCCCCTCACTTTTACCGCACGGCTCTTTTGTACCTGAGACACCCAAACCCAACCCGGCAGTAGTCTTAAAGCAAGTAAAACCAGCAACAACCCCACTCTCCATTTCATAAACTATGTCTACTATATCCCAGCCAACCTATTAATGGTGAAAGGTTGCCAAATCTGAACCGCAGCCAGCCTGCGATGTGAGGACTAGCATTTGGTAACCTTGATCCAAAATTAATAAACACTTACCATGTCTTTAATTTTTTCATACACGTTTTCTGGCAAAACCCCCTTAGATAGCAACTCCTCAACTGACTTAAACGGCCTAGCATCAACTATTGCCTGCGCCCTAACAGACCCTATCCCCCACAGGGTATCAAGCTCACTAATGCTAGCCAAATTTACATTGATCAATCCGCCTAAATCATCCGTAGATCCTCCAAGTATATCTCCCTCCTTTGTACCCTCTCGGGGTATGTATATTTTCTGACCATCTTTCACCTCTTCCGCCATATTTATCACTTTTTCTAAATACTCTCTCTCTGCCAACTCGCTTAATCCTCCCGCCAACACCAAGGCATCCTTAACCCTTGAACCACTACTCAACTCATAAACTCCAGGGTTCTCAACCGCTCCAGCAACATCCACCCAGATCATCTCCTCTGTATCCTCTAACCCACTAGCTATATACTCAATTTCATCCCTCTTTCCACCCAAACTCCCCAACAGTCCCCATAAAATCAATATCCCGCCTACTACCATCAAACCAACAAGAACCATATCAAACAGACTCAGTGAAAACTTTTTCTTCATCCTTTTTATCCATTCCACATCTTAAATATACCATAACCTTCCATACTCCTCCCCGTACTTAAACATCAAGGTTCAAATCCTTAATGTTGATTTCTTATGTAAAATTACACCACCAAGTTCACCAACCTACCAGGAACAAACACCTTCTTTTTTAAAGTTTCTTTTTTCACCCACTTACCAACCTTCTCACTTTGCCACACCTTCTCCATCACCTTTTCCTCATCTTTAGCCTCATTTGCTGCCATACTTACAGAGTCTCTTAACTTCCCATTCACCTGTACCACTATATTCATCATGTCTTCCTTTACAAGCAATTCACTAAACTCAGGCCAACTTGCCTTGTGAACAGAACCTTTTTTCTTTTCATCCACCAACTCTTGATATAACTCCTCACACATGTATGGCGCCAACGGTGCCAGTAGCTTTAAGAAGCTTAGAGCATCACTTTTAGCCAACACCATCTTCTCCTTTTTCCACTCGTTCACAAATTCCATCATCGAAGCTATAGCCGTATTAAACTTGAAATTTGGCATATCTTCACCCACCTTACGTATGGTCTTGTGTAACACCTTCTCCAGACTTCCACTACTCTTCTCTCCTACCTTCTCCTTGTCCAAGAACAATCCCCAAACCCTCTTCAAGAACTTATACATCCCTATCATGCCTGTATCTCTAAAGTCTCCCCCAGAATCAAACGACCCCATGAACATTAAGTAACACCTTAAAGAATCGGCCCCATACTTTTCAATATATTTATCCGGCACAATCACGTTCCCTTTAGACTTACTCATCTTTGATCCATCCTTAATTATCAAACCGTGAGAAAAAAGGAACGGAAAAGGCTCCTCATACTTCAAATACTCCAAATCATGAAGAACCATCGCAACAAACCTAGCATACAAAAGATGTAGCACAGCGTGTTCGGCTCCGCCAATGTACGCGTCAACCGGAGTCCACTTAGCCAGCGTCTCCTTAACAAAAGGCTCAGCCCCCTCATCCCACTTGCCATTTTTCATAAATGGATAACCCAAAAAGTACCACGAACTATCAAGAAATGTATCAGACACGTCCAACTCTCTTTGTGCAACTCCATTACACTTAGGGCAACTAGTCTTTTTCCATTCTTCAGGCGCGTTGTCCAAAGGTGAGCTACCATCTCCCTTAGGTTTAAAGTCCTCTATCTCAGGCAACAACACAGGCAAGTCCTCCTCCGGTACCGGCTGCCAAGAGCACTTCTTACACTCCACCATCGGGATCGGTGCTCCCCAGTAACGTTGTCTGGAAATCAACCAGTCTCGCAAATGATAGTTAACTTGTTTTTTCGCTACTCCTTTTTCTTTTAACTCGTTAAAAACCTCATCTTTATCCTTTAGCGTGCCTATTATACCCAAATTATACTCCTCAGCAAACTCTCTATCTCGCTCATCATGTGCCGGCACTCCCATCACCGCCCCGGTACCGTAACCTTGAAGCACAAAGTCTGCTATCCAAACCGGAATCTCCTTATTCGTCAAAGGATTAACTACCTTGTAGCCAGTATCCACTCCTGTCTTTTTCTTCTCTCCCATCTTTCGCTGTTGCTCGGTTTTTGCTATCGCTCTTGAAACATAATCCTTTACTTCTTTACCTGCCACCAATTGACCAACCAACGGGTGATCCGGTGCTAACACCAAAAAGGTTGCTCCTAATATCGTGTCTATCCTAGTAGTAAAGGTGGTGATCTTTTTTCCTTTAAGACTCTTACCGTCAGTTATCTCCCAATCTACCTCTACTCCTTCACTTCTACCAATCCAATTTCTCTGAGCCGTCTTAATCGTCTTTGGCCATCTCAAACCATTACTTACTACATCATACCCCTTCTCAACTGGTCCAATTTTCTTTTCACGCTCACCTTTTTCACCATCAATATTATTCAAAAGTCTATCTGCATACTTAGTGATTCTGAAATGCCAAGAACTCATATCTTTTCTGACTACTTGAGACTTACATCTCTCACACTCACCCGCCTCTACCTGCTCATCAGCCAAGACCGTCTTACAGCTTGGGCACCAGTTCACTTTAGCCTTCTTCTTGTAAGCCAAACCTGCCTCGAACATCTTGATAAACAACCACTGAGTCCATCTGTAGTACTCTGGGTCGTAAGTCTCTAACCTATGTTCCCAAGCAAAGCCGTTTCCAATACTAGACATCTGGTTATAGAAATTCTTCTCGCTAATCTTGGCATGCTCTTCCGGTCTCCTCCCTACCTTAATGGCGTAGTTCTCACTATGAATCCCAAAACCATCCAAACCAATCGGCTCAAATACATCAAAGTCTTTCATTCTCATATACCTCCCATATGTATCAGCCCCGGTAAAGGCATACATATTCCCTACATGCATCCCTTCGGCCGATGGATAAGGAAACATCATCAAGTTATAAAATGGCTTCTTGGCTTTTTCCATATCTACCTCATAGGTCCTATCTTTCTGCCACTTCTTCTGCCACTTACCTTCTATTTTCTTATGATCATACTTCATAAACCAAATTTTACCGATATTTTTAACAAACAACAAGCTCACGATATCTATCACCTTTATTGTTAGTATGCTAAATATCTCTTGTATAAATACACTATCACTTAACTTTACATTCTGCCATTTCTACAACAATACATATCAACCTCATTAACCAAAAAGGGTTTAACCCTCCGAAGGGTTAAACCCTAAAACTTAGCAACTACCTTGTTGAAGGGGTTCAACCCTTGCAGGAGGTCGCCTAAAGCGACCGGGCCCATTGGCCATCTGGCCAAAGGAGGGTTGAACCCCAATGTCTTGAAATTGGGAATAGTGTATGATTAAATTAATGCCTATACTTCTACTAACCCACACCAGCTTAATTGCCCTAGTCACCGGTCTTATTTACTCTTGGACCCACAATCCCGTTACCTCTGCCTACAACCTCCAACTAGCCGCCATCCTGGCAATCATCTACTTTTTAAGTCGTTTCCTAAAGCTAAAGCCCAATAAACTCTCTCTTTTAACCACCACCATCTTCCTAAGCCTAATTCTTCTCATGATCTTCTCCACCGGTAGCCTTAACTCACCCTTTTTCTTCCTTTTAGACATCCTCCTATTCGCTTTAGCCTTGTTTTTCGAGCCTTTACAAGCCTTGATCGCCAGCATCATCCTCACTCTAGTCTTTCTACTATCCTCCAAACTATCTCTAAGTACATCAGAGATCATCAACCTAGGCTCGCTTATACTAATCACCCCCTTAGCCGTTATCTTCGGTAACAAGTTCATTGAGAACCAAGAAAACCAAGGCAAAGTCACTCGCTTGAAAAACAGTCTAGCCCAAGAAGAAACCCACACCCTTCTCTGGATAGCCACCAAAGCCAAACCATCACTCGTAGAAATCCTTGACTCTACCAGTCAGATAATAAGCTCCAACCTGCTTCCCTATAGACTTCAAGAAAAAATAAAAAAAGCCCATAACGACCTACTAAGTCTTCATAAATCCGCCAACGACCTAGAAACAGAAATAGACAAAGAAACAGATTAAAATTCGGGTTTTTTAAGCCCTCTTAAGGCTAACAACAAATGTATCATTTTAAAACCCATCAACCTATCAAACCCTATCAAACACTTCTGATTTTGGCCTCTGCACTACTCTTTCTAACCCTTAAAGTCGGTCCAATCCTTGCCGACAATCTTCGCTCAGGCACGTATAGAATAGACATGGGGACCATCAACATGACCGGTGGTAGAAAAGAATCCGCATCTTATAACTTCACTGATACCGTTGGTCAAACCTTCCAAGGCCAGTTCGATTCCAACGGTTACAGAGTCAGGGCCGGTTTTCAATACATCCATTCCCTCATCCGCTTCACCTTCGTCATCTCCGATATCTCTATAGAACTAGGCACCTTGGTACCCCAAACCCCTACTACCGCCACCAACACTCTAACCATCTCCACCGGTAACGCCTATGGCTACACCGTCAAAGCCATAGAAAACTATACCTTGCGAGACTCTACCAAGAACATCCCAGATACCGTCTGTGACGCAGCTACCACCTGTACCATTTCTGACGCCAATGTCTGGGCCTCAAACACCGATTACGGTTTTGGCTACAACATGTCCGGAACCGATGTAGACACAACAGACTTTGTAGACTCAACCTATTACAGACCTTTCGCAAACGACGAAGATGCAGACTCTCCAGCCATAGTTATGTCCTCAACCGGTATCGCTACCTCCTCTGCCGCCACCGTTACCTACAAAGCCAACATATCCGGCGTTCAACCTGCAGGCTACTACACCACCGCCATTAGATACATAGCCATACCTAGCTTTTAAAATATGAAAACAAAAACTACAATTATCCACCATTCCTCTACTTCACTCTTTCGTCATTCTGGCTTCTCTCGTCATTCTGGCTTGTCCAGAATCAGTTCGGTCCGATTCTGGAGTCCTCGCAGACTCGTCCCCAGAATGACATCCCACGTCATTCCTGCACCACCCACCCACGTCATTCCTGCGAAGGCAGGAATCCATACAAATAGATTCCGCATCAAGTGTGGAATGACGTTTTTTATTCTCCTCATCAACTTATTTTTAACTCTCACTCCTACCTCAATTCACGCCCAAGGCTTTAACCTAAGCCTCTCTCCACCCCTTCTCCAAGCCACCATTAAACCAGGCAAAGCCATATCTCAAGTCTTTACTATATATAACAACAGCTCAAACCCGGTTAAGTTAACCCCTAGAATCATCCCTTTCCTACCAGAAGACAATCAAGGCAACCCTAGCCTCAAACCACAATCAAACCCTCCTTGGCTCTCATATTTTTCTCTGGCCAACTCCTTCATCCGCCTAAACAAACCCTTTACCCTTGAAGCCAACAGCTCAGACCAGCTAGTCTTGAGTATAAAGATCCCAGAAAACAGCCCCTACCTAGACCATTACGCCACCCTTCTTGTAAGCCAAGACCTTGATCCACAAACCAAGACCTCCATCTCCGGTTCCATAGGCTCAAACATCTTACTATCCATCGCCAACCAAGCAGCACCTCCCACCGTCCTAAACATCACCAACCTCAAGCCCATTAACACCACCACCATAAAGATAGGCAATATCTATCTTCTAGACAACCTTTCACCTGTAGAGTTTGAAGCCCAACTAGACAATCTAGGCACACATCAAAGCCAGATCCACGGTCTACTTCAGATACACCAAGGCACCAAGGTAGCCCACATTCAACCTCTCCTACCCATGAATGTTCTGGCCCAATCATCCAGACAGGTTATAGCCTCAGGTAGCGGTCAACTTAAATATCAACCTTCCATTGGCAATATTGGAAGATATGAAGCCAGTCTAAACATCCGCTCAGAAAACGGTTCAAGCCAAGACTCAATCAACTTAATATTTCTTCCCATTAAGGCTAGTATTGGTCTAATGTTGGGTATAATCTTGCTTAAATCAATTCTAACCTTCAGTCAAAAATAAAAAAGTTTAGTAATTAAAAATTTTAAGATCGTCAAATCTGTACGCAGCCAGCCTGCGATGTGAGGAACAGCGTTCGGTGATCTTGAAGTTTCAACAACTTGACAATTACATGTTTATTGATCATAGTAAAATCCATGAACAAAGTGCGTCTTTTACTTTTAATCTTCCTTTCTCTATATATATCCACCGTAATTAAGCCTACTAACACATCCTCCGCCTCCCTCACCTCAGCCTCCGTTACTCTCTCAAACTCCAGACTCTCCTACTACGCCAAGGTGTCTGGAGCCCATACGGCTGCAGACACCACCATCCTCATCCAAGGCTCATCCAATGCAGACAACAATACCAACCACCTTTTTCCCAACGACACCGTCTCGGTAGGTCCTAATGGCGCCATGACAGTAGGCTCAATAATAGACTCAACCAACTTCGCCCTTTCAGCAGGTCTAACCGTAGGTGCTTCAAATGGCGACGCCGTCTATGCCACTCAATCAGGTACCGTAACCATTGCCTTCACCATAGCTAACGACATTCCTGCCAACGGCTACATCAGAGTCTCCATTCCTGCTGCTGCCAGTAACTACAATGATGGTGCACCAGACACATCAGCCGCTTCAGCCGACAACGGTTGGGACCTAAACAGCGTTGCCGATGCCGACATCACTACCTCTGGAGGCACAGGTTGTAGTTGGAGCGGAACCGAAGTCATCTCTTACGGTAGCACCACCCACTATATAGACGCCACCACCACCGGACAATGTACCGCAGGAACAGTTACCATGACCATTGACTCAGATCCAGGTTTGGTTAATCCTGCACCTGTCACCTCTGGCCACACCCAAGGTACGGCCGACAGCTACCAATGGACCATAGCCACCTACGACGCCGATCCTGCAGGCGCCGGTCAGCTAATAGACTCGGTCGACGTTGCTGTTTCTCCAATAGAAGCAGTTTTAGTCTCTGCAACCGTAGATGAGACCTTAAGCTTCTCGGTTACCGGCGTTACCGCCGACTCTGGCACCACCGGAACCTGTGGTATCACCAGAACCAGCGCCTCCCCAGACTCAACTGCCTACTCTATTCCCTGGGGAACCATTTCACCTTCTTACTTAGCTGCAACCCACAACACCAGTCAGCTCCTCCAAGTTTCCACCAACGCCGATGGTGGTTACGCCGTCACCGCCATAGCCAATGACCAAATGGGTAAAGACGGTGTAGCTTGCACCGGTGATGTGGGAGAAGCCGCTAACTGTATAAAAGATACCGTCTGTGATGGTACCGGCTGCAGCCACTCTACTTTAAGAGATTGGGGTGCAGATCCAACTAGCTACCCAGGTCTAGGTTACTCTCTCGAAGAAGTCACCGCCTCAGAAGCAGTCTTTGAGTACAACGACACCGCCGCTACCTACAATGCTAAGCAATTTGCCGACGAAGAAGACAGCCAAGCCGCCCAAACCATAATGTCAAATGCCGCTCCTGTCGACGCGTCCCAAGTATATATCTGTTACAGAATAGACGTCACCGGTACCCAACCTGCAGGCTATTACTACAACAAAGTGCGCTACACCGCCACCGCCACTTTTTAATATAATGTGTCATTCCCGCGTAGGCGGGAACCTATACAAATAAACAAATAAACAACAATGAAAAAAATCCTGCCCAATACCAACGTCATCCCGAGCGCACACTCTGTCATCCCGAGCGCACACTCTGTCATCCCGAGCGCAGTCGAGGGATCCCTCTCAACAGAAATATCTATCAATACATTTTTTTCTTTCATTATTGGCAAACTATCGAAAGGGATTCCTCTATTCCGCTTCGCTTCAATCGGAATGACAATGGCAATTCTCCTTCTTTCCCCCTCCTCCATCCTTGCCGACTCCATACCCCTTACCGTCTCCCCCGCTCGCCAAGAAATAAGCATGGAGCCAGGTGAAACTAGTACCGGCATCTTAAAGCTCATCAACACCTCAGACTCACCCCTTTCCGGCACCCTAAAAGTAGTTGACTTCATAGTAGAAGACAATCAAGGTACCCCGGTCTTTCTAGAAGATCAAAACTTCTCCAGTAACTACTCTGCCACCACATGGATTAAGCTTCCCTATGATCGTTTAACCATTCCAGCCAATGACAAAATAGAGATCCAGTTCAAAATCAACGCAAGCCAAAATGCCTTCCCAGGCGGTCACTATGCCGCCCTCATCTTCGAAGCAGTTTCAGGCCAAGGTCAGACCCTAACAGGAGCGCCTCCAGAAGGTCAGACCCTAACAGGAGCGGCCAAGGCCGCGGGCTCTCTCGGCTATGAAGCCGAGGAAGGGTCTGTCCTTAATAAATCAGGGGCTGGTGCCTCCATCGCCCCTCGCATTGCCTCACTTCTCTACCTAAATATTCCCGGAGACTATGAAGAAATGGCTATGGTTACTAAGTTTTATACTCCAAAACTATCTCAACATGGGCCACTAGATATTAACACCAGCATTCTCAACCAGTCTCCTACTCACATTAGACCTACTGGTATTATTACCATTACCAACATGTTCGGTGATATTCTTACTCACCTACCTTTAGAGGAACAAAACATCTTCCCAGAAGCAACCAGAACCTACCAAAACACCATTCCTACCAAATGGCTCTTTGGTAGATACCAAGCTCACCTTCAAGCCTCCTATGGTACTCAAGGTAAGTCCCTAGAGTCAATCATTTACTTCACCGTCATCCCAATAGCTCTTATAATCTACATCCTCATCCTTCTAGTTGCCATAATTTACATCATCAAACACTACACCAAAAAGAACAGACAGCATGAGCAAGAACTAGAAGTAGAGATCGAAAAGCTTAAAAAAGAGCTCAATAAATAACCTATCCAAATAACAATCAAAACATGCAAATCTGGCCCGCAGCCAGCCTGCGATGTGAGGACCAGCATTTGCTAGATTTGGTTTTTAACTTTAACTTTCTATATACTTTCTTTAATGCTCAACACCCTGCTCACACTAATCTCATCTGTCGTTCTAGCGGTAACCAATCCCCAAGGCTCTGGAGATATCACCAACTCCGCCACCATTGCAGTTTCCACCATCGTCGCTCCCGTCTTAATCACTCCAGGAGATGGCACCTTAACCAACAATAGGTTTGAAGCTTTCTCCTGGCAGATATCCACTCCCAGCGTTAACATTAGCCACTACACTCTCTACCTAGATGGAGTAGTTGTCTCAAGCTACATCCCTCACTCCACCGCTATAGACAACATTGTCTCTACCACTCTAACTACCCCCATACAAGACGGCACTCACACCTGGTACGTCATTGCCTACAGTACCGGTAGTACCTCAGCCCAATCCGAAGTCCATACCTTCTACGTAGACGCTACCATTCCCATTATCATCCTCCAAGCCGTAGACAAAAACACCATGTACTGGACCACAAATGACCCTTCAACCATACCCACATATCCCAACCGGCATCTTACCGTTACCACCAAAAACCCTCTACTATCAGGCAAAATTGAAGCTCTCTCAAACTTCAAACTCTCCTTAGTCTGCCCAAGTCAAGGTTCCGAACCTGTTGTTGAACAACAGTTGTTCGGCAACCTTGACAACAAAAACTGCCAACCTCAAACAACCACCACCAACGACCCAGATGGAAACTGGAAACACCGCTTCTACAATCTAATACCCAACACCGTCTACACCGCCTACCTTACGGCCACCGACGCTGCTGGTAACACCAACATCTTCCCGGAGTTCACCATTACCTATACCCCTACCCCCCTAATATCTCTTCCCTTCTTCCCCACACCAACTCCTACAGCTGTACCAACTCCCACACAACCCACAGACCTATCCCCTACACCTCCATTAGACATACCCGACTACAAACTTCCTCCACCTGCTCCACCGCGAAAACTCCCAGATGCTGTTCCTACCCCCGTCATTCCTGCGAAGGCAGGAACCTATCTAATCTATCTCTCCCTTTTCGGACTCCTGCTTCACCTATCCATGACCGCCTTCGGAGCTGGAGTTCGCCTAAAACTCATCCCCAACCTTCTATTAATTCTTTTCTGGCCATTCTTGAAGGCCAGGCCGTATAAAACAAATCTAGCCTTTACCACCATTCTTCTATATGACCCAGAAACCAACAAACTAAAATACTCAAACCTTTCTAACCTTAAAAACTCATTCGATCTACCGAGCAATAACAATATGTTTATTAAGGCCTCTTTCCCAGGTTACGAACCCTTCTCCACCATCCTAAACAACGAAGGGCAATTTGTAACAAGGAGTCAAGACCCCAAACTCTGGCCCGGAGCCAGCCTGCGATGTGAGGACCAGCAGTTTGTGGGTCTTGATGACGAATCCTTTATTCAATTAAACCCAAAGCCCTCTAAAACCCTCCTAGAAGAGCTTCAAAGCTTCTCCCTTAGTACCAGGTCATTGGCTTTAGTATTCTCTATGCTCACCGCCATCATTTCACTTATCTTCACAATCAACCTACCCGCTTCGCTGCTTCTTCTTGCCGGACTAGACCTCTTATATACTGAATATATTGCACCTAAAGGGGTTCAACCCTAAAAGGAGCGACTACAGTCGCGGGCCCATTGGCTATCGAGCCAATAAAGGGTTGAACCCCTAAAACCAACTTACAAAACCACCTCAATCTCCGCACCCATTCAAATTACTACTATCTCATCTATACTACCTCTTTATATATCATTTCACGTAATGTGTACAAGTGCGTGAAAAGACCTCAATTTCCGCAACCACTCCTTCGTCATCCCGTACTTGATACGGGACCAATTACCGCTTATATATACATATATTCCGCAGTCAATATCGGTAAATACATAGCGATTAAATGATACCTCATGCCTGGTACTATCAAAAAACTATCTCCGCAAGCAACCTGAATCAGCCTCTTGACACCGTCGTCCCTTATTATTATAGTAGTATAAGAGCGTATAAAAAGGTCTAATTTAAACCTAAAGCACTCGTTATCAACAATCAATTAACAAACCATGAAAATCCAAGACTTCAATCAATCAACCAGCAATTTAAACTCCCAAAAACCTCTAGAGATCATCGTAGCCACTCTCACCTTCCTTCTCCCAGCCATATTATTATTCTTAATCGCCGCCAGATAATCATGCCTCCTGCCCAGGAATTACTAAACCAGTTCAAGCTTTTCCTTCAAGACCTTAAAGGTCCCAAGAGAAAACCCCTCTCGGCTGTCACCGTCAAAAACTACGTCTCAGATGTCCGCAAGTTTCTTGCCTGGATTAGGCAAAGTCAAGACCACCTAATCCGTACCGCAGCCAGCCTGCGATGTGAGGAACGGCAATTAGGCGGTCTTGACAATATTCAACTCCACTCCTACATCAAACACATAAACTCCACCCTACCCAACTCCTCCTACAACCGCCATCTAGCCTCAATCCGCCGCTTCACCACCTTCCTTTCCATCAAGCACAACCTCTCCCTATCCGTAGAACCTACCCATAAAGAACTACTAGGCACCAACCTCGATCAATCAAAGGTCCCAACCACTTCCGCAAGTGATAAAACCGTAAAATCCTTCCGCTCCTACCTAGAATCTCAAGAACTCTCCCACTCAACCGTCAAAAACTATGCTTCAGATCTCAATCACTTCCTAGCTTGGTCTGCTAAGTTCATCCAAAAAACTAAATCAAACTCTTCTTCAAAAACCCAAGCCTCAACTTCCAACCTTGATCATGAACTCCTCCTAACCAGCCTCAATTTAAAGACATACTCAAACTATCTCAAACTAACTCATACAGGCAAATCTGTTATTAATCGCAGGCTCTCGGCCATTAAAAAGTTCACCTCCTTCGCCCTCGCAACCGGCCTCATTCAAAACGACCCCTTCCTCACTCCAAGACTCATCAAAAAAATCCCTGCTCTCTCATTCCTTAAAAAACAATCATCTACACCCACCACTTCCACCAAAACCTCAACCATTAAATCTCTTTACCAACACTATCACTCCCTACCCTTCACTCCTTACCTTCATCTGGCTCTTCTAGTCCTCTTCACCAGCGCCTTAGGCCTCTTTGGCTACAACCAAGTCATCAAACAAGCTCCTTTCTCTAAAGCCTACCCTACCGCTCTCACAGCTCCCACCAGACAACTTTCGTTTCAAGGCAGACTAACCGACTCCTCAGACAATCCCATCACCACCAGCACTAATGTGATCTTTAAGTTGTTCGACGCAGTTACAGCAGGCTCAGAACTCTACTCTTCCTCCACTTGTTCCGTTTCCCCAGATCAAGACGGTATCTTCAATGTCTTAATAGGAGACACTTCTTGCGGTGCAGAAATTGGCTCAAGCATCTTCTCAGAAAACACCGCCGTCTGGTTAGAAGTAACCGTTGGAGCCGAGACCTTAACTCCCCGCCAACAAATTGCCACCGTTGCTTTCGCCCTTAACTCAGAGACCCTACAGGGGTATCCACCTGGAACCACCATCAACACCATTCCATATATAGACAACTCCGGTAATATTGGCATTGGCGCCACCTCCCCTACCATTAACTCCACCGCTGGCACCTTCAAGATTCAAGGTCAAGCCTTAACTCTAGCAACCGCCACCAGCTCAGACGGCAACATAACCCTCCAACCAGACGGTACAGGTCAGATCCTTGCCATTGGTGGCACTACCACAGGAGACACCATCAGAGTCACCAACGCCAACCTCACCTCTGGCGACCTTATCTCAGGCTACATAGGTAACGGCACAGCTACAGGCAACCTTTTAAACCTCTCCTCAGGCGCCTCAGAAACAGACCAGTTCACCATTTCCCGCACCGGTGTTGGCTACCTAGCAGGCAATCTTGGTATCGGCACCACCAACCCACAACACGAGTTAGATGTAATCGGAAGCATCAGACTAGGAGACGACACCAGTGCAAACAACGAACTAAACACCAGTTCAGGTTCTCTAGCAGCAGCTAGTCTTTACTGGGGAAATGACTTGCTCTGTGATCCTTCACTTGATGACTGTGGTTGGGCTACAAGTGCAAGTACAGCTTGGGTCTTAAATGGAGATGCAGGTACAGCTCAAGCCATCGGTATTGGCAACACAGCTCTCTTCACAGGTGGTGTAGGAATAGACACAACAGTCAGCGCAACAGACACTCTTACTCTTACCTTTGACTCAACAGAGATAGGAGACACTACCTGGGGATCAGGCTCCCCCTTCACCTGGACACTTGATGTAGGAGCAACCGATCCCTACATCTATGCAAACAACAACGCTCTAGCTCTGATGAATGGTAATGTAGGCATCGGCACCACGGCACCAAGCTACAAACTAGACGTTGCAGGCACCGCCCAAATGACAGGCTTTAAGTTAACCACATCCCCTACCAATGGCTATGTCTTAACCTCAGACGCCGCAGGTGTAGGTACCTGGCAAGCATCTTCAGGTGGTGTAACAGGAACAGGAACAGACAACTATCTTGCTAGATGGAATGCAGCTGGTACAGGACTAGAAGACGGTACCTTAATAGACGCCTCCACCACCGGTATCTCTCTAAACATCGACTCAGGCAACAATGTAGGTATAGGAGGTACTGCTGCAAATACCGCCCCTTCCCTCTACATAGCTGCAGCAGGAAATATAGGTATAGGTACCACCAATCCACAATCCAAATTAGAAATAGCCGGTTCCACCTCTACCATAAGCAACGCATCAGGAGACATTACCATCAATGCTGCCAGTAACTTCATCTCTCTTGCTGGTGACTCTCTAGGTAATCTACTTGACTTAAGCGTGGCAGGTGACGCCTCTATCTCTGGCTCCATCGCCTTCGATGGCGTCACTCCAAGTACAATCGACATCCTAAACGGAAACCGTCTCGACTTCCAAACCTCTGTAGGAGGAGATGTCGGTCTCTCACCTATCTTCACCATCACTAACTCTGGAAACCTAGGAGTGGGCACCACCAACCCCCTCTACAAACTAGAAGTCAACGGCACCTTCTCTGCCACCACCCTTTACGGAGACGGTTCCAATCTAACAGGCATAGTCAGTGGCCAATGGACAGACAACACTACATATATATATGCCAATAACGCCACCAGTACCGTGGTCAAAGACGACGGCAACATAGGCATAGGCACTACAAATCCAGCCTACAAACTAGACGTAGTTGGTGAAATCAACCTAACCGACGCCATCAGGGTTTCAGGAGACGCAGGCACCAACGGCTACCTACTCACCTCCTCTGCTGGCGGAGCCAACACCTGGACAAACCCAACCTCCATTGGTGCCACCACCTTCCTAGGGTTAACAGACACTCCATCAGGCTACACCACAGGCTCCATTCTCTTCACCTCAGGCTCAGCCGTAACAGAAGACAACGCCAACTTTTTCTGGGACAACAGCAACAAAAGGTTAGGCATCGGCACCACAGCACCAGCCTCTGCCTTAGAACTAGTTGGAGAAATACTAGCAGGTAGTGGCCTAGTTGGCGCTCCCTCCTACTCTTTTAGCTCCAGCCCAACCACAGGTCTTTACCTACCCGCCTCAGACAACATCGGTATCGCCACAGCCGGAGTCTTAAGAGCCACTTGGGTAGCAGGCACTCAAGCCTTAAGAATGGGAGACAACGCTACCGGTAATGCCGCTCTTTCCACCAATGTCTCCACTCTTACCGTCCCCGCCTTCAACTTTGTGGGTGACACCACCACAGGTCTAGGCAGAGCCAATGCCGGTATAGTTTCCTTAATCTCTGGTGGAGTCAACGTTCTAAACACCTTAAGTACAGGCAGAGTGGGAATTGGCACCACCGCTCCAGGCTATGTTTTAGACGTTCAAGGTACAGCTGGCTTCACCTCCACCATCTATGCTCCTTCAATCGGCACTGGCACAGACGACAGCGTAGTTGTTCTCAACGGTTCAGGTAATCTAGTTACAGATGAAATAGACACCAGGGTCTGGGGAGCTACCTTGGTAGACAGCTCAGCCACCGCCAACTACATCCCCAAAATGTCAGACGCCAACACCATAACCAACTCCGTTATGTACGACGACGGCACCAATATAGGCATCGGCACCACCGCCCCTCTCTTCCTACTAGAAGTAGCCGGCACCAGCCAGTTTGATGACCAAGTAAACTTTGCCAACGGCACTACATATAAAGTAGATGCCTCTGGCAACGCCACCTTCCTAGATATCATAGCCACAGACACAGGCAACCCAGGCATTACCGTAGGTAACGGTGCCATAGGTGCCATAAAGATAGGCTCAAGTACAGTCATAGACAACTCCACTACCTACCTAGGCTTTGACCCAGACTCCAACGGCACCTCAGACATGGTCATCACCGACGGAGGTAATCTAGGTATCGGCACCACCAATCCCACCACCAAACTCTACGTTAATGGCACCGGCACCTTCGTTGGCAACGTTATGCCATCTGCTGACAATACCTACAATCTCGGCAGCTCTACCCAACGTTGGAAAGAGCTAAATCTAGGCCCTTCTGCACTCCAAATCTGGACAAGAACAGGAGCAAGTTATGAAAAAGGCACCTTAGGTTTCAAAAACGATATTAAATCAGATGTCTTTACCATAGCTACAGAAGCAACAGGATCAGGTCAGGTAAGAGATCTTCAAATTACAACCGGTTCCAATGTTGGTATGTATATGGAAGCCACCGGTCATATAGGAATTGGGTATACCGATCCTCAAGCTGAATTTGTAGTTAATGGCCTGGTTGGTATTGGCACCAGGAGTCCCCAATCTCACCTTGATATATTAGCCAATGGTAGAGCCACCGGTGACATTAAATATGGGTTAAGAATTGTCAACACCGATACCGCTAGTACCCAAACAACCAGAATTGCCTTAGTGGGTAATAGTAGTAACAGCTTCTACTTAGGAACAGACTACAACTCCAACAACACCAACGACTTCTTCATCTCCCATACCAGTAGTTTCACCGCCAAACCCCCATTTGGTATTAGTTCAGAAGGAAGTATCATAGTTGGCGACACTAGCACCCCTTCCTCAACCACCAACAAGCTTTATGCAGTTTCCGGTGTTCTCTACTGGGACGGCACCAACCTAACCTCCGTTGGAGCAGGAACTCCCTGGAGTCGTACCTCAACCAACGTCTACCCAACAACCATAGCTGATAATGTAGGTATAGGTACCACAGCTCCAGGCTTCAAGTTAGAAGTAGCCGGAACAGCCCAGTTTGACGACCAAGTAAACTTTGCCAACGGCACTACCTACTATGTAGACAACACCGGTAGCGCCAAGTTCAACGATCTAATTGCAGCCGACACAGGCAACCCAGGAATTACAGTTGGAAACGGCACCACAGGTAGTATTAAAATCGGCTCCTCCACCATATCAGATAGTAACACCGCCTTCCTAGGCTTTGACCCAGGTTCAAATGGAACCTCAGACATGGTCATCCTTAACGGAGGCAACGTCGGCATCGGGACGACAAGTCCTCCGACTGCATTAAGCAATAAAACAAGTGGTTTTGTAGGAGGTTCCGCCACGAATGCGATTACTTGGACGAGCACCCAGAATGATTGGGCAACCTATTTCTCATCGGAGCCTGTCACTGGCTCGGCCTACGGACTTCGCGTGGACTCCAAACGCGACGCGGGATATGGCTTGTATGTAACGGGCGGGGCCACCCTGACCGAAAAATTTTCCGTACAAAATAATGGCGAAACACACATTATGGGCAACGTCGGCATCGGGACGGCGGGGCCTGGGCAGAAGCTACAAGTTGTTGGCGGTCAATTTGGTGTATTCAATAGTGCATCAACAGGTGGCTTGTCTGTGGACGGTGCCGCACAAGCTGGCATGACCAGTGTTTACTCTGATTATCTAGGAGGAACTGAACCCAAACTTCATTTATCATCTTATGGTGGGCGAGCTAGTGCGGCAGGGATAACGATAGACACGAGCGGCAACGTCGGCATCGGGACGACGGGGCCTGGGGCAAAGTTGGAGGTTGTAGGACTTGCACATATTGATAGTATTGTTGGTGGACAAATAAATGGAGCTGGAAACTTCCACTTAGATAGTTCAGGCACGGGTGCCTTTTACATAAACTATAGTAGAGGATCAGGGGGAGCCTTTGTTATGAATGGTAGTGCTGGCTATGGAGTCATTAGAGCTTCTGCCTTCACCGTATCATCCGACCGAACTCTAAAAGAAAACATCTCATATCTTAGTGATCCAAGCGAAGGTTTAGATAAAGTCCTCCAACTAAAACCTGCCAAATTCGACTTCATCAACGGGGATACAGGCAATCTTGGCTTCATTGCCCAAGATGTCCAAGAAGTAATTCCAGAAGCAGTAAGTGTAATAGATGAAGAAAAAGGCACTCTAGGAATAACGTCAAGCTTCATCACTCCATATTTAGTCAAAGCCATCAAAGAACAACAAACTCAAATCAATGCCCTAATTGAAGGTGTTCCCATTAGTGTTACCAACATCGCCACCTCTTCTGCTACAACCAACAACTACCTAACCTCCTACACAGAAACAGATCCTTTGTTCTCCGTCAGCCCTTCAGCCAACATCACTAACCTAAACATCACTAACTGGGATAACACCACTACTCTAGCCAACCAAAACAGCACCCTCATTGCCAGTTTACTAGCTCAATCACCTCTTGCTACTCCATCAGCAGAAACAGATCCTTTGTTTGCAGTAAGCCCCAGCTCAAGTATCACCAATCTAAACATCTCCAATTGGGATACTGCCTTAACTCTGGCAAGTGAGGCCGTCTCTTGGGGTGACCACTCTCAAGCAGGCTACCTAACCTCCTACACAGAAACAGACTCCTTGTTTACCTCAAGCCCTGCTTTTGGTATTACAGCTTCAGACATTAATACCTGGAACAATATGACAGGAGTAATTAACCCAACAGGTACCACTACAGTAGGTTCACTCATGCCTACCTCTCACGATCTCTACGACCTAGGCTCTCCTACCCAAAGCTTCGCCAACATCTATGGCTTAAACATAGTTGCAGGTGACTTAACCTACACAGAAACAGAGTACGCCATATCAGGAGACACCATTGTAACTGGAGACACCATGGCTCTCTATGTACAAACCACCGTTGGTGGAACCCACACAGTACCAATTGACTTTAGAACCGCTATTAACAACGCTAGCTATGGTGCCCAAGATGTCTACTTTAATACTACCGGTAATGTAGGTATTGGTAACACTGCCCCAGTTGGTAAACTCCACCTCTACAAATCAGCTGCTTCAGGTGACGGTAGAATGTTAACTCTACAGAACTACCAAGCTACAGGCAACATCTCTTACAATCTATCCATCAGCCCTACTCTAGGAGATCTATCCCTAACCTCCAACGACGACTCCCAAGGAGCCCTCATCAACGGCGCCTACTCCGCCTGGAACATGACCATGGGTGGAGCCTCAGACTACTTCGGCATCCAACGCTCCCCCACCACCACCATGGCCTATGCAGACCTCCTTAGAATCACTTCTGCAGGTAATGTAGGTATCGGCACTACCGCCCCAGCCAGTGCACTTCAGGTAGTTGGCAGCATTACTCCAGGGGCAAATGACACCTATGATCTAGGCTCTGATTCTCTAAGATGGCAAGATCTCTACACAGGTCCTGGTACTATTCATATTGGAACTTCTACTTCAGATGAATATACCATGTCGTATAACACAACTGACAACACATTAGGATTTAATGTTAATGGTAGTGGTAATCCTGAAATTGTTTTTGATAGTAGTGGCAACGTCGGCATCGGGACGACGGCACCGAGTAGTAAATTACATGTACTTTCCGCTGATAACGCCATGGTAGCAACAATAAAAAACAGTAATGGATCTTCGGGGGCAGGTGGCCTGCTACTCCAAACAGCAAGTGGGTCTGGTGGGGATGCTCTGAGAATAGAAACGTATGTTGATGTAGTTCCAAGAGTGCAATTCAGAGTTAGAAACGCTGATAGTAATGATGTCACAATGGTTGAAACATATGGCAACGTCGGTATCGGGACTACGGCACCAAACGCAAAATTGGAAATTACTGCTGGAGATGGTGCAGCAGCTAATGCTCAGATGATTATTGGCGGTGGGCGCAGTCTCGGTGCCAACGTATTAGGAAGTGCCGGTTCGTTATTATTTACCAATTCTTACTGGAATGCAAATAAAGGTTCAGCTGCTATTTACGGATTGGATACAGGGAGTAGCGGTGGCGGTTTGGTGTTCTCTACTACAGCTAATAGTGGTGGTGTAACTGGCGCTCCAGCAGAGAGAATGAGAATAGATCAGGCGGGCAACGTCGGCATCGGGACGGCTTCGCCAGTTGGAAAATTAAATGTTGACGGCAATATTAGACAATCTATTACTCATGGTAATAATATGAGTTTATGGCTAGCCGCAGGCAGAAATGGCAACGGTACGGGTGAAGTCGGACTTTATTCCTGGATAAGCGAGCCGGGAGCAACTTGGACTGGTGGCGGTATAGCTCGCAATATGTCCAATGCAAGCGGCGCTTTTCCGAGAGTAAATACGGGACTGTCTGGACAAATGATACGTTTTGACGAAGCCGCATCTCCATCTATATCTTTCTCCTTGGAAACTTCAGCCGGGAGTCGTATCGTGGCCCTCCTGAACTCCGCCGGGGTGTGGACAAATGCTTCAGACATATCTATCAAAACAGATATTACGGATCTGTCAAAATATGGATTAGATACAGTCCTACAGATGAAACCAAGGGAATACAAAATGAAATCTGATTTAACTCCGCAGATTGGATTTATTGCCCAAGAGATGGAAATTATCGTGCCAGAAGTTGTCTCTGGCGACGAAGGAACAAAAGGAATCGCCTACGGCAATTTAACTCCCATCTTAGTCAAAGCCGTTCAAGAGCAACAAACTCAAATCAACGCCCTAATTGAAGGTGTTCCCATTAGTGTTACCAACATCGCTACCTCCTCTGCCACCAACAACTACCTAACCTCCTACACAGAAACAGATCCTCTATTCTCCGTCAGCCCTTCAGCCGGTATCAGCGCTCAAAACATCACCAACTGGGATAATACTACAGCTCTAGCTAATCAAAACAGTGATCTCATTGCTGGTTTACTAACTCAATCTCCTCTTGCTACTCCATCAGCAGAAACAGATCCTTTGTTTGCAGTCAGCCCTTCAGCTAACATCACCAACCTAAACATTACAAACTGGAACAACACCACAACTCTAGCAAGTGAAGCTGTCTCTTGGGGTGACCACAGCCAGGCAGGCTACCTAACCTCATACACAGAAACAGACTCCCTGTTTACCTCAAGTCCTGCCTTTGGTATTACAGCTTCAGACATTAATACCTGGAACAATATGACAGGAGTAATTAACCCAACAGGTACCACTACAGTAGGTTCACTCATGCCTACCTCTCATGATACCTACGATCTAGGAAGCTCTGACCTAAGCTTTGCTAATATATATGGAAAGAACATAGTTGCAGGTGACCTAACCTATACAGAAACAGAGTACGCCATATCAGGAGACACCATTCTAACTGGAGACACCATGGCTCTCTATGTACAAACCACCGTTGGTGGAACCCACACAGTACCAATTGACTTTAGAACCGCTATTAACAACGCTAGCTATGGTGCCCAAGATGTCTACTTTAATACT
>FLOH01000970.1_pt1 | contig 49081 bp, 34 predicted proteins | sample 756751 | NCBI WGS metagenome assembly FLOH01 (sample SAMEA4026879, study PRJEB14308) | marine metagenome | biome: coastal water; material: water | depth 74 m | reverse complement strand
TACGCTTGCATTTAAATCATATCCATAATAAACAATATCCTGCCGAAAAAATACTTCGTTTCCACGATTTCCATAAATTTTTGCTCCCCTTGATTTTTGTGCCTGACAATTTGTTGTTCCAATATTTGAATTATAAACAAATTCAACTGGATTGTCAATTATATTATTCGGTATTTGGCTTGTTTGAGGTACTGAATTGCTCGCACTAAAAACATCCTTATCACCTGATTGATATTTTATCATAAATATTTCAGACTTCTTAAGATGATATGTAGGACCATTAATATTCGAGTATTTCTTGTAATCAATGTTTTTATCATTAATTTCCAAAACTTTAGCTTCAATTTCATCCCCGTTAACAAGAACAATATAGTCCTGGCTAGTTAACTGAAGTCCAAATATTAACATAATAACAGTCAGTAGATTTTTCATTTTTTCCTGGTTTTTAAATATTAATTTCAAAGATATGGAAAAAATTAATTTATCCATATCAAATATGAAATCCGACAAGTTGTCATTGAAAAATACACTTAACCTTTCCCAACATCTAATTCACACCCATCAATCACTTAAAGTCATCAAAAAACAAATAACCTATGCTATATCGCTTAAATATCACCTTTTGGCATAATTTGTGATATAACGCTATCATCAATGAAAGATAAAAATAATCAATAATCAATCTTAAATAATAAATAATCAATCTTAAATAATAAATATAAATGGTATTACAAACTAATTTAAAACACGTAGCGACTGCAAAAGATCATGCAGAAATTATTAAAAACAATGAAAATGTAATGATTTGCTGTGGACGCATGGGACCTATGTGTCTACCGGTTTACGACATAATGGAAAATCTACAAGATGAATATTCAAATGTAGCATTCCGCGATATGCTATTTGACAGCCCTGAAGCTGCAGTTATTAGAAATCACCCGGCTTGTAGCAGTTTTATGGGACTTCCATTTGTAGTTTACTATAAGAAAGGTGAACTTGTAGCAGCAACATCAAGTATTCAAAACCATGAACAAATTACTGAAATATTAAACCGTGAGTTTAGTTCGTAGTATAAAGTTTGTTCTGTAAATCACATTTATAATGGAAGAAAAGCAATATGACGTGATAGTTCTTGGTGGTGGTCCGGCAGGGTTGACAGCAGGAATATATCTTTCCCGGGCAAAAGCCAAGGCACTTATTATTGATACCGGCACAATCGGTGGACAAACAGTTCTTACATATGAAGTGGCTAATTATCCCGGTGTTGAAATGATATCAGGATATCAACTAAGCTCAACAATACGTAAGCAGGCACAATCATTTGGATGTGATATTATTTCAAATGTTAGCGTAACGAACCTTGTTTTGGATGATAAGCTGAAATCAGTTGTAGTAAATGGAAAACTGAAGTATACTGCAAAATCGGTCATTCTGGCAACCGGTGGAAAATCGAGAACATTAAATGTTCCAGGAGAAGATAAATTTAAAGGCAAAGGAATTTCATATTGCGCAACATGTGATGGCGATTTCTTTCAGGATAAAGAAATAGTTGTTGTTGGAGGTGGAAACTCAGCACTTGAAGAAGCTGATTCATTAACCAAATATGCCAGTAAAGTAACTGTTCTGCATGAGTTTGATCATTTTCAGGCATTACAACATGCCATTGAAAAAGCCAAATCAAATCCAAAGATCGAATTTGTAATGGGTTCTCATATCACTGAATTTTTGGGAGATCAAAAATTAACTCATCTAAAGTATAAAAATCTGGTTACAGGAACTATTACTGAAAAAGCAATAGATGGAGTTTTTATTTTTATTGGATACGTGGCAAATACTCAAAAGCTTATCGACACCAATGTTAAACTTAATGATAGAGGTGAAATAATTACAAATGAAAATCTTCAAACAAATATCGAAGGTGTTTATGCTGCAGGCGATAACAGAGCCGTTAAATATCGCCAAATCACAACTGCTGTTGCAGATGGAACAATTGCTGCTCTGAATGCTTTGGAGTATATTAATAGCTAAACCTCAGAAATTTCCTTTTCTAAAGTTATAATAGAAGTTTTCACAAGCTATTTATAACACTTCTAAACTACAAAAAATGCTGAAAATTCAGCACTTTTTTTATTGCCATACTTAACAAAACAAATACATTTGCCCCGACAAATTCTTCGGGGCAGGGTGTGATTCCCTACCGGCGGTAATAGTCCGCGACTCGCGCCTATGGCGTGACTGATCTGGTGCAACTCCAGAACCGACAGTTAAAGTCTGGATGGTAGAAGAATAGGTTTGTTGTAATGAAAGCCAAGGTTTGGCTATTGTCTGCTTATCTGTTTATCAGATTCAGTCAACTTCATTGTAATATCTTTATTATGCCCCGAATAAATATTAGGGTTATAAAACTAAAGTAGTTACAATGAACAAAAAAATTAAATTACTCACCTTGCTTGTTTTAATATCCACAAGCACATTTGCCCAATCAATCATCACAGGAAAAATCCTTGATCAGGAAACATTAACTCCCATACAAGATGTTAATATCAGATTTTTTGATAATTCATCTGGAACAACTTCGTTACCTGATGGTACTTTTCAGTTGCAAACGACCAAGGTTAAAGCCTATTTAATTCTTACATCAATAGGTTATAAAGAAAGGAGTATAATTCTAAAAATCAATTCAAGCGAAATTGATATGGGAACCATTTTTCTTCAGCCTCAACCCTACTCCCTTGATGAGATTTCAATAAATGCGGGATTGAAAAATGAAAAAGAACTCCCTGTAAGTGTCTCTAGCATTGATGCCCGGAGTATTGAAACAAAGCTTGGCGACAGACCCCTGCCTATGATACTACAAAATACTCCCGGAGTTTTTAGCGTGAGAGATGGTGGTGGGAGTGGTGATTCAAGACTTAGTATCAGGGGCTTTCAACAGGAAAATGTAAGCCTATTATTAAATGGAATTCCAATAAATGGAGAGGAAAATGGCCTTGTTTATTGGAGTAACTGGCTGGGATTAAGTAATGCAGCAGCAGAAATTCAAATTCAAAAAGGGGCAGGCCTCGCAAATGCATCTATTTATGCAATTGGAGGAAGCATTAACATTATTACTCGTAACGCACAAAAACAAAAAAGTGGATCAATTGGCTTTGAGGCCACAAGCTATGGAAATATAGTTACCAACATTGCTCTCAATAGCGGACTCTTAAAAAATGGATGGAATACTTCGTTGATGGTTAGTTTAGGTAGTGGCACAGGTTATGTGGATGCAACTTATGTAAAATCATTTTCATATTTCTTTGCTGCACAGAAGAATATTAATGATCGTCACAGTGTAAATATAACTCTGCTTGGAGCTCCCCAACGTCATGGACAAAGAACTCTAAAACTATCCAATGAAGAAGTAATACTTAAGGGTTTAAAATATAATAAGGACTGGGGTGGATTAAATGGGAAAGTTAAAAATGCATCCGTCAATTTCTACCACAAACCATTTTTAAGTATAAATGAAGAGTTTAAAATTGATGATTGGAATTTAATTTCAACTTCAGTATACTTCTCAGTTGGACATGGTGGAGGCCAATGGTCTGAAAGTTTTAATTATGCTCCTTCTATATTTTCATACCGAACTCATTCAGCACAAATCGATTGGGACAAGATTTATGAAAACAATTCAACAAGTCAACAACCTTATACTCTTGATAATGGAGAAACTGTAACCGGATATTCGATTAATGCCCAAACAAACTTCCTGGCCAGCCATATCCAGACAGGATTGATGTCGAATTATGAGCATAAAATAAATGATAACCTTAGATTTCTTGCCGGGGTGCACTACAGATACTTTAATTCGTATGTACGTGAGGAAGTTGATGACCTATTGGGAGGCAAATATTTTATCGAAGATTACTCATGGTCACTGGCAGGAGTTGCAGGCCGAAATCAGATTAAAACTGTTGGTGATATAATTAAAGTTGATAATAATTCAATAATAAATTTCGCAAGTGCATGGGCACAAATTGTGTATAACACTGATCGAATAAACACCTATATTTCTGCTACTTCCAACAACAATTTGTATAAACGAGTTGATCGATTTAATTACATTGATAACACAGATAGCGAAGTTGTTTACAAACCTGGATTTGATTTGCGTGCGGGCTTTCTATTAAATGTAAACGAGTTTCAAAATATTTATATCAATGGCTCATACATTTCCAGAGCACCATATTTTAAATATGTGTTCGGAAACTACACAAATGTGGTTGTAAAGGATTTGAAAAACGAAACTGCTCGTTCGATTGAAGTTGGTTATAGACTAAACTTTAAAAATACTCATCTTAACCTTAGTGCATATGTTACCGACCGTGACAATGTATCCATGTTATCGAACGAATATGTTCAGTTGGAGAACAAAGACCAAACAAGGGCTATGGTAAATGGATTAAAATCAATTAACAAAGGTGCTGAGATAGAATTAAAGACAGATATCAGCAGAAATCTAAAAGTTGGCGGATGGGTTTCATTTGGAGATTTTAGTTGGCAAAACAATGTTAACGCAAGCTTATTTAATGACAATAATGTTGTTGTTGATACAGTAAATGTTTTTGCTGAAGGTTTATACATTGGAGGCACAGCTCAAAACCAGGCAGGTTTATATGCTGAACTTGTAATATTAAAAACACTTTACTTAACTACAGAATTCCAGTATTTTGATAAGCTTTATGCTGATTTCGATCCAACAAGCAGAAGCAATCCAAGCGACTTATCTCAACCATTCCAATTACCGGCATATGGAGTAATCAACGCTTATCTGAGTTTTCCATTTAGTATAGATAGTTATTACGGTAGATTACAAATAAACGCATACAATATACTCGACAAGAAATATATTGTACTAGGTGAAGACGGGATTGATCATAATTTAGAAACATTTAGAGGTTTTTGGTCCTTTGGACGAAATCTAACATTTAGCTTAAAATTCAATTTTTAATTATGTCCATTAATTACTATGAGTATAGATGAATGGTTGCACTCATATGTATAAAAACTTATAAACAAGGCTCAAATAATAAGATATTGAAATAGTTAAAGTTACAGTCACGGTAAAATATCGAGCGGTTTATATGTTAACAATTGTTAATAATTATTAATGTTAAATTAATACATATCCCTTTGTTATTCTATATTTTTACTTCAAAATCAATAATCAATTTTTAATTTGACAAATCAATAAAATTTATGCTTATGAAAAAAAGAAACTTACTCTTAACAATGATGGTGATGGTAATTTTTACTGCTGCCACATTCGCACAGGGAACAATTGCTGGTAAAGTAATGGATGCTAGTTATGGAGAGTCCCTTATTGGAGCAACCGTAGTATTAAAGGGTACTACAACGGGTACTGTAACGGATATTGATGGATCATTCGACCTAAAAGTTCCTGCTGGCACACAAACCATTACATTCAGCTATGTTGGGTACAACTCTCAAGACATAGATGTAGTGGTTGAAAATGGATCTACAAAAAATATGGGTAGGATTAAGTTAGTGCCTTCCTCAATTGCACTTGAAGGTGTAAATATTATGGCTGATCGTGCTAAAGAAAGGGAAACACCCGTTGCTTTATCAAATGTTCCAAAAGCTGAGATAGAACAACAACTTGGAGGTCGCGATCTGCCAATGATCATGAATAATACTCCTAGTGTTTACGCAACTCCACAAGGTGGTGGTGCAGGTGATGCCCGTATAAATGTTCGCGGTTTTAACCAACGTAACGTTGCAATTATGATTAATGGTGTACCTGTTAATGATATGGAAAACGGATGGGTTTATTGGTCAAACTGGGATGGTATTTCAGATGCTACCTCATCAATTCAAATGCAACGTGGGTTGAGTGCTATCAATCTTGCCGCTCCTTCTGTTGGAGGCACAATGAACATTATCACAAGTCCTGCTGAAATGGAAGCCGGAGCCTCTGGTAAATTTGAATACGGTTCGGGCAACTTTATGAAAACTACCATTAGTGCTCATACTGGTTTAATTAATAACAAATTTGCTGCCAGCGTTGCAGCAGTACGTAAAGTTGGTGAAGGTGTTATTGATAAAACATGGACTGATGCTTGGGCATATTACATGGGTTTGAGTTATCAGGTAAGCGATAACCATCGCTTGGAAGCATATATTATGGGTGCTCCGCAAAAACACGGACAAAACCTATACAAGCAAAATGTTTCAATGTACGATTCTGATTATGCTAAAGAAATTGATGCTGACAGTGCTGTTGCATACTATGCAAAAAAGCTAACTACCCCTGTATCTCCAAACGGACGTCTTTACAATGAAAACTGGAATAATGTAAATAATTACTCTGGAGACCAAAGCTGGAATGGAAAAACACACAGCAGATATAACAACGGGTTCATTAATGAACGTGAAAACTACTTCCACAAACCTCTTGCAAATCTTAACTGGTTCGCATTATGGAGTGACAAAATTTCTTCATTCACTACTGTATACTATTCAGGTGGTAAAGGTGGCGGATCTGGCACTTATGGCAAAATACAATATGATTATGATTCAGAACCAACAAGGATAGTTGATTGGGATGCTACTATAGCGAAAAATCAAGATGCTAGCTACGCTACTCCTGGTAATCAAGGAGCGATTCGGAACTCTGTAAACAACCAATGGACCATTGGTGCACTTGCAAAAGTTAAAATCAACTTTTCAGAAACCTTCAAAGGTCAGGTAGGTCTTGACTGGAGAACTGCAAAAATTGATCACTTCCGTGAGTTAAGAGACATGTTAGGCTTGAATACCTATAAAGATGTTAATAAATACGATGATTATAAACCTTACAGTGATTTTTGGGTTGGTGATGAAGTTAACAGAAAACTCGGTGAAAAAGTCAATTATTTTAATACCAACACTGTTGATTGGTTAGGTGGTTATCTTCAAGGAGAGTATACAAACGGAACATTATCAGCATATGCAACTGCTGGTTATTCAATGATAAAATATTCTTATGTTAATCACTTCAAAGCTGCCAAGATGATAAATGACAGCACACCGGATTTAAATAGCGGGGAGCTTAAATCAAACACTGATTGGATTGCTGGTTACCAGTTGAAAGGTGGGTTAAATTACAACTTTAGCGAATCATTAAGTGGTTTTGTAAACTTTGGTTACGTGAGTAAAGTACCAATTTTTGATGAAGTTATTAATGATGCAAATGGTATCGTTGCAAAAGATCCTCAGAATGAAAAATTTGTTTCATATGAAGCAGGTGTTATTTATAACTCATTCGATAACAAACTTGATATCAAAGGAAATTTCTACTACACTACATGGAAAGACAGAATCGTTACAAAATGGATTCAACTTACTCAGGATGAAGACGGATTTGCATTTATTAAAGGTCTTGACCAACGTCATATGGGTATTGAGTTAGAGGCAAATTACCGAGTTGCCAAATTTATCGGATTTGGTGGTATTGCTTCTATTGGTAACTGGAAATATTTAAACGATGTAAATGCTGAAATTCAAAACGAAGCCGGTGTTATCTTAGATACTGTTAATGTTTATGCAAAAGATCTAAAGGTGGGTGATGCTCCACAAACACAATTTGCATTGTGGACAAACATTTACCCTGTTAAAGGTTTAAACTTTCAATTAATCTGGCGCTACAATGCAAACCACTATGCAGACTTTAATCCGGTTGATAGAGATGATGAAAATGACAGAGTACAAAGTTGGAAGACTCCTTCATATTCAGTATTTGACTTGAACATTAATTACACACTACCTATTAAAGGTCGTGTAGGTGTTGACGTGTTTGGGCATGTTTTCAACTTGTTTGACACATTCTATATTCAGGATGCTCTTGATAATAGTCCGTACAACGGCTACCAAGGCTATGATGACAATCTTGCGCATACAGCAAACGCTGCTGAAGTATTTTTAGGACTTCCAAGAATATTTAATGTTGGTGTAAAAGTTAGCTTTCATTAATAATAACTAATTACAAAAAAAGCCTCCTTTTTGGGGGCTTTTTTTTTACTTTTATCCCAGATTTTTAATTTTTAGAAATGAAGAATTCAATCAGGATTTCAGTACTTTTCTTTTTAGTGATTTCTCTTTTTAGTTGTGATACAAATCACAAAAAAGAAGAAATAAAACAACCTTATCTGGTAATGCTTTCACTAGATGGTTTTCGTTGGGATTACACACACAATGCTAATACCCCGACACTTGACTCCCTTGCTAATGTTGGAGTAATGGCAGAAGCAATTATCCCTTCTTTCCCAACTAAAACGTTCCCAAACCATTACACTATGGCATCAGGTTTATATCCTGATCATCATGGTATTGTATTAAATGGTTTTTATGCCAATGATTTGAAAAGGGATTATAATAAGAGTGACAAATCAACAGTTCAGGTTGGTAGTTTCTATGGTGGCGAACCAATATGGACAACTGCCGAGTTACAGGGAACCAAAGCAGCAACACTTTTTTGGGTAGGATCAGAAGCTGAATCACATGGCATTATGCCCACTTATTGGGAAAAATATAATGAATCACTTCCATTTAATTCAAGGATTGATTCAGTGTATCATTGGTTAAGTCTTACTGATTCATTACGGCCACACCTTATTATGTGGTATTACCATGAGCCTGATGGTATTGGACATCGATTTGGCCCGGAAAGTAAAGAAACAAACTTAGAAGTAGAGAAACTTGATAGTTATCTTGGAGATTTCTTCACTAAAATGAGAAAATTACCGAATTTCGATGAGCTAAATTTTGTGGTTACCTCCGATCACGGTATGGGATCAATAACTCCTGAAAATTCGATTATCCTGGATGACATAATCGATACTGCAGATCTAGAATATTTTGATGGGTGGAATCCTGTTTGGAATTTGAAGGTTAAAGAAGGTAAACTAAAGGACGTTTATAACAAACTTAACGAAGTAGATCAGTTACAAGTGTGGTATCACGATAGTATCCCTAAACGACTAAACTACGGAACAAATCCAAGAACTCTTGATATTACTGTTGTTGCCAAACCATATCATAGCATTTATTGGTCGTGGAGAATAGGCAAAAGTAAGGGGGCACATGGCTACGACAATAACTTTAAAGATATGCATGCTATTTTTTATGCTGCCGGCCCTGCATTTAAACATAATTACATTGCCCCAGCATTTGAAAATGTTAACCTTTATCCAATGATTGCAGAGATAATGAACCTTAAACCTGCAAAAACAGATGGCAACATAGAGTTAGTTAAGAATATGTTGATTGAAATAGACCACTAGTTTATGTTTTGTGCATATTTTTGCAAAGAGTTCATTTAGCGAAACATTGTCATGCATAACACAGCGAAGTATCTTTATTTTTTCATTGTCTTATACTATAAATATGAGATTATTCATTCCGCAAGCTACATTAATAATGACAAAAATCATATAACTATTTAGTCGATATCAACAAATAAAAATAAATCATGAAGAGTGTTATAACAATATTCCTAATCATATTTGTCCAATTCACCTGTCTTGCACAAAAAGAACTCCTTCAGTCGGGGCCAATGTTAGGTTACAGTGAAATGCTGGAGGTAGCATTATGGGTTCAAACAGTTGATGTTGCTAATGTAAAAATTGCATATTGGCATATGGACAGCATAAATAATAAACAAACTACAAATACAGTAGAAACCAAGAAAGAGGAGGCATATACTGCCCTTCTAATTGCTGACAAGCTGGAACCGGGCAACAAATATGAATATGAGTTGATAATCAATAATGAAATTATTGATCTGCCCTATCCAACAACATTTCAAACTCAACAACTCTGGAAATGGCGCAACGATCCACCAAATTTTAGCTTTGTAATGGGAAGTGGCACCTACATTAATGAAGAAAAATATGACCGCCCTGGAAAAGGATATGGAGATGGATACCAAATATTTAATAGTATGGCAAAACTCACTCCTGATTTTATGATTTGGCTGGGAGACAATATCTACTTACGTGAACCTGACTGGAATAGCAAAACAGGTATTTTCCATAGATATACACACACTCGATCACTTCCCGAAATGCAGGCATTTCTGGCTTCTACACATAATTATGCCATACTGGATGATCATGATTTTGGACCAAACGATAGCGATAGAGGATTCTGGAATAAGAACGAAACTTTAGATGCGTTCGAACTTTTTTGGGCAAATCCCTCCATTGGGGTTGGGAGCATTGATGCTGCAATAACTTCTTTTCAGTGGGGAGATGCAGATTTCTTTTTATTAGACAACCGTTCATTTAGATCACCAAATAAAAGAAAAACAGGCCAAAGAACTCAATTGGGCGAAGATCAGTTGCAATGGTTGTTTGATAATCTGGCATCGAGCTATGGAACATTTAAGTTTGTAGTTTTAGGGGGGCAGTTTTTATCAACTTCTCCAACATATGAGTCATATTCAAATTATGGATTTGAAAAGGAACGTCAACAAATTATAGATTTTATTTATGAAGAGGAGATTAAAAATGTTGTATTTCTTACTGGAGATGTTCATTTTTCGGAAATAGCAGTACTACGTGAGGATGGCAAACCAACAATATGGGATATAACTAGTTCTCCGCTCAACTCTGGAGTAAATACTTATGCTCTGGAAAAAGACAATAAACTGCGTATCTCTGAATCTGTTATAATGGAACGCAATTTTACCGAAATTCAACTTACAGGAACGGTTAAAGAGCGAAAAATGAATATAAACTATTATGATAGTAATGGTGATAAGATTTGGAGTTACGAAATCGAAATAGAGTAATCCTGAGGTTGTGGGTTGTGGGTATTGAGTTCTGGGTTTTGTTATGAATTAAGAAAGTTTATCAATCCTAGCCGTATTGTTAAGAAGTAGATGATCAGCTATTACAAGAGCTGCCATTGCTTCAACTATCGGTACAGCACGAGGAACAACACATACATCATGGCGACCTTTTCCTTCAATAATTGTTGAATTACCTTTTGAATCAATTGTTTGCTGATCCATCATTAATGTAGACACAGGTTTGAATGCTGCCCTGAAGTATATATCCTGACCATTTGAAATTCCACCCTGAATACCTCCCGAATTATTTGTCTTTGTTCCAATGCTACCCTTATCAACAATAAACAAGTCGTTATGTTCTGATCCAAACATTTTAGATGCACTAAATCCTGATCCAATCTCAAAACCTTTAACAGCATTGATACTCAATATTGCTTGTCCAAGATCAGAATGGAGCTTATTAAAAACCGGTTCTCCCAAACCAAAAGGTAAATTATTAATAACACAGGTTATTTCACCCCCTAATGTATCTCCATGGTTTGCTGTTTCTTCTATTAAACTTATCATCATTTCAGATGAACTATTATCCGGACAACGAACTTCTGACTTTTCTGTATCACTAAGAATTAATTCTGAATATGATTTTTTCACATCCACAGAGCCAATTCTGTTAACATAGGCATTTACTGATATATTAAACAAGTTTAATAATTGTTTTGCTAAGGCTCCACCAATTACTCTTGCAATAGTTTCTCGTGCTGATGCCCTTCCACCACCAGATACATCTCGAACACCATATTTTTTCTCATAAGTATAATCAGCATGCGAAGGCCTGTATGCATCAGCTATATGATCATAATCGTTTGAATTAAAATCCTTATTTCGAACAATAAATGCAATTGGTGTTCCTAAAGAATACTCATTTAACATTCCTGAAAGGAATTCAACTTCATCGGCTTCATTTCTACTGCTAACAATTGATGACTGACCTGGTCTTCTTCTGTTTAGCTCTAGCTGAACCTGATTAATATCAATTTTAAGTCCTGCAGGCATTCCATCAAGTATACCTCCAATCGCTTTTCCATGCGACTCCCCAAAAGTTGAAAGTGTAAATAACTTACCAATTGTATTCCCTGCCATAAACCGAGATTTCTTCTTAATTTATAATTGTGTAAAGTTAATTATTTATTCATTTATATAAAATGAAATCTAAATACACTAATTGCAAGTTTTAACTATATTATTAAGTTTGCTTTAAAGTCATCGACCAAACAAGTAGGTAAGGTGGGATCAAAAAAAAAGGTTGCATAGCTTTCGCCAAACAACCAATTAATTCTTTAAATCTCTACTGTGAGTCGAGCATTTTCAATCTAGCCTTAAGAGCTTCAACTTCGCTTTTAGCCTTATCTATTTTTTGCTCAAATTCTTCTTTTAATTTGTTAGATTTCTTGGAGTTAGAAAAGAACCCAATATTGTTTTCCCATACATTGAGATCTTCACTAATCTTCCTGATTTTTGTAGAAATAAACCCGCGTTCTTTTGATAATCTTGCCCCGGCATCAGGGCTTGATTTAAGAATATCCAATTTATCTTTAAAGTCACTATTTGAAAGCTCGGACTTATTAACATCCATTTTACCAATCAGCTCGTCAATGGCAGATCGGTAATCACTTTGTACTTTTTCCTTATCTTTAAATGGGACATAACCAATTTCAATCCATCTATTCTGAAAATCTTTAAGTGCTTTAAGATTAACCGATTTGTCGCTTTGCACTTTGAACTCGCGGATATTCTTAATAATATCTTTTTTATTTTTTAAATTTTCATCTTCAACAACATGCAAACTCTTGAAGTGTTCCGACTTTCTACTAAAAAACTCATCACATACTGATCTGAATCTCTTCCATACTTTATCAGAATATTTGCGAGGTACGGGACCAATACTCTTCCACTCTTTTTGAAACCGAATAAGTTCGCGAGATGTATTTCCCCAATCTGTACTATCCTTAATTGCCTCTGCTTTAGCACAAAGCTCTAATTTAAGGTTGTAATTATTTACCTGTTGTTCTTTAAGCTCATTTAGATATTCCCGTTTTGATATAAAAAATGAATCCAAATATCCTTTGAAAACTGTCCAAACTTCGTCATTCTTATTTTTGGGAGCTCTTCCTATAGTCTTCCAAAGTTTCAGAAGATCATTTATTTTATCTGTTTTAGTTTGCCAGCCTTTTAATGACTCAATCGTTTCAGACACAATTTCTTTAGCACTTTCACAAAGAGCCAATTTTGCATCATAATTAGCTTGCTGTTCATCCTGCAACTCTTTATAATAGTCTTTACGACGAGCATTTATTTTATCTGAAATGCCTTTAAATCTTTCCCATATATCTTCTTTAACATCCATGGGAACAGGTCCTATCTCACGCCATTTATCATGATAATGCTGTAATAACTTAAATGATTTAAGAATAGATTTTTCCACAATAAGTTCCTCAGCTTTCTCGCAGATATCAACTTTTGCTTCAAAATTTTTCTTCATATCAAGATCGCGAAGTTCTCTATTAATTCTAACCTTATCGAAGAATTTCTCCACTAAGAAATGATAGCTTTGCCAAAGATTTCTTAATTCGGAGGCAGGAACCATTCCAATTTCTTTCCATGTATCCTGCAATCTTTTAAATTCATCATAAGTCTTTTTAAGTGTTTCTTCCGAATTAACTAATTCTTTTAGTTCTTCAAGCAGATCGTACTTAAGTTGAAGGTTTACTTGTTTTTGTTTTTCAAGACTTTGTGAAAATTTTGCCTTATTATGTTTATATATACCAATCGCCGCGTTGTACCTGACTTCAAGTGGGTCTTCAACGTGATTGAAGTCTTCCTCTTTATTTCCTGAAGAAACAAAATTATGCCGTTCCTCCTCTATTTCTTCCTTATTACGCTGATAAAATGCAGAATTTATCCGAGCAACTTGTGGTTTAATTAACGAAATATCTTTTTCCATTACGACATCCTCAAGTATTTCTATGAGCTCCAGCTTGCTTAGGTGATCAAAGTCGATATCATCATATAGTATTTCATGTTCCTCAGTACTATCAACTTTCCCTCGCAGCATGGAAACAATAGTCATCCTTTCGGAATTACTAATTTGTTTACTATCTTTTTTATCCTCCACCTTTTCTTCTTCTGCTATTGGAGTTGCCTCATCACTCTCTTCCGAAGGCGTAACGAATTCTTCAGCAACAACCTCATGGTGATCAACTACAGATTTTTCATCAATAATACTGGTTGCATTTGCTGCTAACATATTAATGATGTCAGCTTTATCAGATTCTGAAATTTGTTCTTCTGCTGAAATATCATGCTTTTCAACATTTTCTTCATTTCCAGCTGTGTTTTCGGCTGTGTTTTCAGCCGGCAAAGACTTCTCGTCCTGAGTTACGGGTTTATTCTCTAATTCAGGATTTTGATTGGGTTGTTCTTTAATATCCATTATTTAAAACTTTAGTACATCCGATAAGCTTATATTAAGCTACGGTTCATAGATTTTCAATTTAATTTGTTAGGTCAAGCCCATAAAGGCGACAAATTTAGCAATAAAACAATATCATAATAAAGTTTTTGCTAAAATACATTTGATATTCTCCAATATGCAAACTACATATGAATCAATAAGATATTATGATTTTTCTATTAATAAATATCATAGGTAGAATAATCGAATAACCATGTGTTTTATTGGTAAACCCTGCATATAATTTTAATTATAGAAATGGTTACTTACCGGTTAAGTCGCGATTTATTAAAGATTAGATAACCCAAATTAATGAGGAATCCAAATTTACTTCCTGGCTTTTCAATATAGTTTACTGAAGCGCTAATCACACCAATTGGAGGTCGATAAACAATTCTTGCTGATCCCACTAAATAATTGTATGTAATAGGTTTGCTGAAATAGGCATTATTCGATTTAGTTCCTTTCATGATCTTTTCATAGGGTAAATAAAAATATCCATCTACCCTTAAATTAAATCTTTTATAAAAATTATAATCAATTGTGGCACCAAGCCCTCCATAATTATTCGACCTATAATTTTCAAGGAAAAGGGTTTTCATTACAGGAAGAGGCTCGTATGGCGTTGCCAGCAATAAGCTTGAAACATAATTATTCAATAAAGGTTTATTAGATAGTCCAATTTCGCTCGACATTCCTAATGATAAATTTGAGGTCAAATCAAAGTATTTTAAAAACCGTAATGTAAATTTATGGATGTTGAGCTTTGAAGTAATTTCATTTTCAGCCGATTTACCTGAACCTTGAGTGTATTTTTCGCTACCTGTGAAATAACTAAAACCAGTATAAATGTGGTAACCTTTTGTTGGATATTGTTTTCTGTTTAGCGTATTTGATTCATACTCAATAAACGGTGCTAGAAAATAAAAATTTGAAACATCGGCTGTGTCGGTTCTAGTAAAATAGTTATCCTGATAATACTGATAATATGCATTGATATTACTAAGACCTGAAACAACTACCCCTGAATTACCAGCAGGGATGCCAATTGCCAATTCTAAATAATTCTCATCATTTATAATATAAGCCGGAAAATTATCCTCGAAGAAATAACGTGCGTTACTAAAATAATTTTTTCGCGAAATTAGAAAGTTGAGTTTTAAATAGATTGGAATCCTGTTAGGAAACTCAATTTTTCCCATGGTTGAGAAACTGTTGTAGAAGGTACCAAAGTAAGCCCCAACACTAAAGTTTTTGGCTGTTTTTCCAAGATAACGATACCCTAGATTTATAAAACCCTCATTTACACCAGAAGAAGAAATATAACCCCCAACCTTTAAGTTAAATGGCTCTGCCTTTTTTATGACCAAATTTATATTGTATTTTTTTTCTATACTATCATAATCTATTTCGGGATAGATATTTGTGATATTTTCGTTTGATGCCAAACAGTTATAAAAGTTATGAAATTGCTGAGTATCATCAAAGCGTTTTTGATTGCCAATGAGATTTAAAAAATATTTTTTCTGCTTAGTTTTAATGCCAGAAATCCCAATATTATTCAGAGATTTTTTAGGCATTCCCGAATTAAAATTGTTCCGTTTTTCATTGGATGTAGTACTGTTTTTATTAGTATCTAATCTGCTATTAATTACTTTTATCATCCTTTGAGTTGCCACATAACCACTATCGATATAGCCGTAAACATTAGAGAAATTAAATATCGACTCGTTACCTGATTTGCTTTCAATAACAACACCAATTGTTGAATCAATTTTAAAATCCGCCTTGGTCATCAACATACTTTGCATCAACGAAATTGCATTGTCGGGGTTTGGAGCTAAATAATTATTTACTGCTTTGCTACCAATTATAAAATCAGGGCTAAACTCACTAATGGCAACATCCACCGGAAAATTATCATACATACCACCATCAAAATACACAACACTGTCAATCTTTATTGGTCGCACAAAAAATGGGAATGTAATGGATGCGCGAACGGCCTTTGCAAGATTGCCATTTTCAAAAACAACTATTCTGCTCGAATCAATATCTGCAGCCACGCATCTAAATGGAATCATTAGATTATCAAAATTATTATGTGATGCAGCCGAAGCTCCTGCAAAATACTCCATTAAACCGTAGTCGATTTCTTTAAAATTGTAAACACTAATGGGCAATTGAATATTAAACCCTTTATCTACATTAAAAGGAAAACTTGCCAATGCAGCATCAGATTCATTTACCTGAAAGAAACACGAATTAACTACATTATTCTCCTTTGAGAAATGTAAAAAATCGGGGTTTGTTAGCAAAATTGTTATCTCATCAGGAGTGTATCCTGATACGTACATCGCCCCAATTAAAGCACCCATCGAGTTTCCAACAACAAAATCAATTGGAATATTATTTTCTTCAAGTGCCTTTAGTACACCAATATGTGAGTAAGCCTTCGCCCCTCCACCACTAAGCACAAGAGCAACACTCTGTGATGTAAGCCATAATGGCAAAATCATCATAGTTAATACAATTATAGTTTTGTTATAGTACCACATAAACTACTCTTCTTTTTAAAACTTTGGGTAATTGAGAACACGAATTTAGCAATAATTAGGGCAAAAAAAAGCCTGCTATGAAAATAACAGGCTTTTAACTAATTTATTGCTGACCTTATGCAAATGATAATGCATGATCCAAGTCGGCAATGATGTCTTCAATATTTTCAATTCCAATTGATAAACGAACTAAGCCATCTGATATACCAGCTTTTTCACGAGCATCTTTTGATAATTTTGAGTGTGTCATTGAGGCAGGGTGTTGAATAAGTGTTTCAATTCCGCCAAGGGAAACTGCCAATAATGCTAAATGCACATTATTCATCACTTTTTTACCAGCTTCAATACCACCAACTACTCCAAATGAAATCATGGCACCAGGACCATCCATTTGTTTTAAACCAAGCTCATACTGTGGATGAGATTTTAATCCAGGATAAAGCACCCAGTCAACCTTTGGGTGAGACTCAAGAAAATCAGCCACCTTAATTGAATTTTCCTGAGCTTTATCAATTCTAATCGATAGTGTTTTCAACCCTCTTCTAACCAACCATGCCTGATGAGGATCCATATTGAATCCAACATTCGTCATAATATATTTAAGCTCTTTGTAAAGAGTTTGGTCTTTAGCAACAATAATTCCACCAACAATATCAGCATGACCATTAATAAACTTTGTCATTGAATGCAAAACAATATCAGCTCCAAAATCTAACGGTTTCTGTAAATAAGGACTACAAAAGGTATTATCAACACATACTATAATGTTATGCTTATGTGCTAATTCACACGCAGCTGTAAGGTCGGTAATTCCCATGGTTGGGTTCGCAGGTGTTTCAAGGTATAGTAATTTAGTATTTGGTTTAATCGCATTTTCAATGTTTTTTACATCAGTGCAATCAACAAAATCATACTCCACACCATATTTTGGATAAAGCTTTTCCATTATGCCACGTGAAGGGCCATAAAGAGCATTATGTCCTACCATATGGTCGCCCTTTGCCAACATTGTGAGATATACAATATTTACTGCAGCCATTCCTGATGAAGCTGCAATTCCACCAAAACCATTTTCAAGCTCTGCAATAGCTACTTCAAGTTCTTCAATATTGGGATTCCCCAACCGAGTATAAATATATCCTTTTTCCTCTCCAGAAAAACAACGGGCACCGTGATCGGCATCTCTAAAACTAAATGTTGATGTTTGATAAATTGGTGTTACTGCACTCCCTTTTTCATCAGCTATACTACCTGCATGTACAAGTTTGGATGTAAATCCTGAATTTTTTGTATCCATATCTTTGTATTTACTATTTATTTTTTGTTATTAATGATGACAATAATTTTGACCATATTTTAGGCTACCAAGTATGTATCTGTTGGCAATATTCTCAGGTGTATCAACCTCAACTCCAATGCAAACGTCGATAGCTGCAGAATTAAGAATTTCGATAGCCTTTGGCCCAATACCTCCAACTAATAAGTCGGTTACTTTTTCTGCAACCAACCATCTTGGTATTGTCCCTTCGGCATGTGGCGGAGGTTCTTTACTTACTTTACTAATTACCTTGTTGTTCTCAATCTCAAAAAACATAAATTCCCTGCTATGTCCAAAATGATGAGATAGTTTTCCATTTTCAACAGGCATTGCCAGCTTTTTCATATTAATTTTCGTTTTTTTATTATTACTTTATGATGTTCTGTGTTTTCTCTAATCATTCTAATACTACACTTAGGGCAAAGTTTGCTACTACAAGGTATTCCTGCTTCATGAGCTATCTTTAAATCACACTTAGGACATATACAGTTTCCTTCAATTCCCTGTTTTTTACCATAATTGAAATTTTTACCCACCTTATGATATGGCCAATCACCCGAATCCTGAATGAAAGATACATCTCGGCTATTACAAACGGGACAAGAAATTTCATCAATAGAAATCTGTTTTACAGTTTTATACGATGAGTAACAAGAATTGCAATAATACCAAAACTCATTAAATGATACGTCTCCTCCCTCAATCGATATAGGCTTATTCTCAACAAATGCTTTTGCAACTTTCTTTCGTGCAGAATCATAAATCCTGGTTAAGGTTGGTCGCGATACATTTAGTTTATTTGAAGCTTCAAGTTGAGTAAGATTTTCATAATCCATCAGTCTGATTGATTCATATTCTTCAAATAACAGAATAACTTTTTCAGCTAAATTATAATCGCCATTTATTGGGACGAATCCTGTAACTGATGGGGGTTCTTTAAGTTGCCTGTTAAGCTTTGGACGCGGTGACATGTATAATTAATATTAGCCTGCAAATGTATTGAACAAATGTTCAATATGCAAGTATTATGGGCACAAAAACATCAAGCAATTTTTATCCAAAAATTTAGATTGAATGTTGGAGAAAAAAAACGTCAAAAATATATTGGATTTATAATTAAAACGGCCAAAAATTATTGTCGTTCCAAATTTGTGCTTTTAAGTCTTCGTTAAGATCATGTAGTAATTTATGATGAGTTTTTTCCCAATCAGCAAGCATTTGATACATTTCTTTCTCGTTTGGATCGGTGGCAGAATCGGCACGGTTTGAATATACTTCGATGGCACGATTTTCAAAATCAATGGCTGCTGAAATTGCAGACGCTTCAAAACCAGCAGCTGAAATTTCACTCTTTACCTTTTCGGTTAAAATTTCAACAGCGGCGTCATCTTCTTCTGGATGCTCATCAATTTTAAGAAATTGATTACTATTTGTATAACTTTTGAATTGCTTTACTAAAAACTCAATATGTGCGTCTTCCTCTTCAGCCATCATCTCAAATATCTTTTGAGCTGATTTGCTCTCGCTCTGACGTGCTGCATTTGTATAAAATGCTTTACCTCTGCGCTCTAACAATATTGCTGTTTTTAGCACATCAAGTGCCATTTTACTTTCTTCCATAGCGTTTTTAATTAATTTCGGACAAATTTAGGACTTTTAACAAAAACTCTGACTTAATACATGATCTTTTTAATCAATTTCATTTGATAGTTAATTAGATCAAATATGTACATTTGTATAAAATGAAATTAATATGTCAAACAATCATATCACCAACGTACGATCACTGCTAATAAAAGTAGGTTTTCCGAATGATTGTCAAATAGTGCCATTACCCTTTTCGGGATCAAACAGGTTATACTACAGGGTTATATTTAATGAACATATTAATCCACACTCAATTATAGCTTCATATAATGGGGATGTAAGCGAAAACATAGCACATAACTCCTATACTTTTCATTTTAGATCACTTGGGTTTGCTGTACCCGAAATTTATACTCATGATAGTAGCTACAAATATTTTTTAATTCAAGATCTTGGGAAGACGACACTTTTGGATCTCCTTTCCAGCGAAAAAATCCTGGCTGAAAAATATTATAAAAAAGTTATTTCTGATTTAGTAAAATTTCAAGTAATAGGAATTAAGAATCTGGATCTGGATGTTGCATACCCTGTAAAGGAATTCAACCAACGTTCAATTATGTGGGATTTAAATTACTTCAAATATTATTTTGTAAAGCCTCACAATATTGAGTTTAATGAAAACTTACTTGAGGATGATTTCATTAAGTTTGCCAACATCCTTCTTAGTGCTGAAAATAAATATTTTAACTATCGTGATTTTCAAGCACGAAATATATTAATTTATGGGGATCAACCTTGGTATATTGATTTTCAAGGGGGCAGGCAGGGGCCACTCCAATACGATTTAGTTTCATTACTTTATCAGGTAAAAGCGAATCTATCTGCTGATATCAGAAGTAAACTTTACAGCCACTATATAGATGAACTAAACAAGATTATTCCTGGCAAACAGGTTATGTTTGAAAAATATTATTACAACTTCGTTTACTTCAGATTGATGCAGGTAATGGGCGCTTATGGATTTAGGGGGATTGTGCAACGCAAAGCCCATTTCCTACAAAGTATACCAATGGCTATTTGGGCTCTAAAAAAGTTATTGCAAGAAAATCCAATCTTTGATGATCTTAAAGAACTTAGCAAGGTTTTTAATCAGATAGTGTCACTAGAGTATGATATCCGGGATAATAGTACAACAGGATTTACTATCAATGTTAATAGTTTTTCGTTTAAGAAAAAAGGAATCCCCATTGATGTTACAGGGAATGGAGGCGGGCATGTATTTGACTGCCGTAGTCTTCCAAATCCAGGTCGACTAGCTGAACTTAGAGATTTTACAGGACTCGATGACCAGATAATCCAATATCTTGAGCGTCATGAAGAAATTAATGAATTCATTATCAACACAAAAAAAATCATTAATCAGAGTACGGAAAACTATATAAAAAGAGGATTCAATAATCTTCAAATTAATTTTGGTTGTACGGGGGGCAGACATAGATCTGTTTATAGTGCATCAAAAATTGGGGAATATCTAATGGCAAAATATCCAAAAATAGTTGTTATCATTAAACATCACGAACTAGATTAGTATATCACCCCAAAACTGTAAGCAAATGAAAGCGATAATATTGGCGGCTGGATTGGGATCCAGACTAAAACATGTTACACATGATAAACCAAAGGCTCTTGTTGAGGTGGATGGAATACCTATGCTGGAATCTGTTATACTAAAATTAAAGTCACAAGGTATTAATGAGCTACTAATTAATATTCATCATTTCGGACAAAGTATTATTGACTTTCTAGACACCAAAAACAACTTCGAAGTTGACATTACTATTTCTGATGAACGTGATCTTCTTCTTAATACCGGGGGAGCCATCCTAAGGGCAAAAAATTTCATACTTGGTAACGAACCTGTTTTAGTACACAATGTTGATGTTATTTCCAATGTTAATATAAAGGAGCTTCTTATGTACCATACTGAAAAAAGAAGCATAGCAACTCTATGTGTCAGACAACGAGATTCGCAACGAGGTTTATTATTTAATAACAAAAATCTCTTAATTGGATGGACTAATATTGTTGACAAAAAATATAGGTGGGTTACCCATAGCTATACTGATTATAGCCTTTTTGCGTTTAGCGGCATTTACTTAATCAATCCTGACTTTGTGAACCACATTACTCAAACCGGTATATTTTCAATAATTGACACATGGCTTGATATTGCCAAAAATCATCCTATTTCAGGTTATATTGATACTTCATCAATATGGCATGATTTGGGCACAATGGATAAGATTAGTGATGCTGAAAAAAAATTAAATAGTCGTGAAAAAATTTCTTAAACAAGCTGCTGAAACAATAATTAATAATGGCTTTACAGGTATAAATTCCGTTGTCATACTTCCAAATAGGAGATCAGAAGTTTTTCTTAAGGAAGAAATTAAGAATTTAAATAAAACAAATATTTGGCTTCCCGAGTTTTACCCTGTAGATGAGTTCATCCAAAAAGTTTCGGGATTAAAAAAAGCCGATAATATTACAACTAGCTTCGAATTATATAATGTTTATGCCAAAATAGAAGGAAATAAAGCAAAAACCATTGATGACTTCTTAACATGGGCTCCGGTTATTTTATCCGATTTCAATGACATTGATAACTCATTGGCAGATGCAAAAGCGATATATGAACAATTATCTGCCATTAAAGCTATTCAAGCCTGGAACCCTGATGGCCGACCTTTAACCGAGCTTCAACGAAACTACCTTCACTTTTTTAATTCAATGTATCAATATTATATTGAGTTAAGCTCAGTTTTAATACCCAAGGGCATTGGCTATCAAGGATTAATTAGTAAATACCTTTTGGAAAACATTTCATCACTTTCACACAATCTAAAATGGAATAACTACTTATTTGTTGGAATTAATGCATTAAGTGAGGCTGAACTTCAAATTATTGATCATATAAATCAAATTTACAATACAGATTTTATTTGGGATGTTGATGACTTCTATTTTGGCAAAACAGTTTTACAACATGAGGCGGGAAAACATATCCAACATATTATAAACAGGTTAAAAATACCACCCCCAGAGATAGTGGAAAAGCGGCTTACCGAAACAAAAAAAAATATTCGAATTTTAGGAGTTCCTAAAAGTATTGGGCAAGTAAAATTCATAGGTCAGGAACTATCACGAAACAGCCGTAATTATATAAATCAGGATAATAAATCTGAGAACCTAAACACAGCTATAGTCCTTGGTAATGAACAACTTGTTATTCCGTTACTCCATTCACTTCCATTTTCAACTTTAAATAACAACACTCCTATTCCATATAATTTAACCCTGGGATATCCGCTAAAAAACAGCCAGATTGATCATTTTTTCAGCACATGGGCCGACATAATTATATCTCTAAATAATAATAAAGGGATTAAAACGAATGAGCTTATTAATATGCTAAGCAGCCCTTTCGTTAAACATTTATTACATAATGATTCTTGGCTATGTGAAGTAATAATCAAAAACCTGATTACCAATAATATTTCTTTTGTAACATTTGAGGATTTAAAAGAATTATTAAGTATCGAAAAAAGAGATCTATACCAAAAGTTATTAAATATTATTAGCTATAATAGTACAAATTCTATTTCGACAACACTGGATGAGTTGAAAATAACACTCATAGAAGGCGTTAAAGAAACAAAAAACAAAAACATCCTGATACATGAACAGCTTCAAACCCTAATTAAAATACTAGGGAAATTAACTGATCTTGCTAAAAATAATGAGAACATCTTAAATTTCACAGCATTAAAAAAAGTGGGTAAGCAACTAATTGGACAGAGTAATATCGACCTAGTTGGTGAACCCTTGCGTGGAATCCAAATTATGGGTATGCTTGAAACACGAACTCTTGATTTTGATAATATATATATCTTATCAGTTAATGAAGGGGTACTTCCCAAAACATCTAATATTGACTCATTTATACCTTTTGATATCAGGAGAGAAAATAAGCTTCCCTTACCATCCGATAACTCAGATATTTATGCATATCACTTTTTCAGACTCTTGCAACGAGGCACAAATATAACCTTAGTTTATAACTCTGATACTGACAAACTTGGGGGAGGTGAAAAAAGCAGGTTCATCCTTCAAATTGAAAATGAGTTATCAAAAATAAATCCTAAGTTAGATTTAATCTGTAAAACAATAAGTACCAATATCTCAAAATCAGTAAATAAAGAATCGTCGATTGAAATAGTAAAAACCCAAGAAATTCTCAAAAGGATTGAAGATATATCAAAAACAGGATATTCTGCTTCACTTTTTAATAGTTTTATCACTTGTCCACTGAAGTTTTATTTTTCACAATTATCACGATTAAATACAACTGCATCAACTGAACAATCAATAGAAGCAAACACTTTTGGAACCATTGTACACGAAGCTCTGGAGATTATTTACAAGCCATTTTTAGGAAAAGAAATCGATGTTGCATCTGTCAGAAAATCTCTAAATAATCGCAAGGTGATAACCTCAATATTTAATAAGTACTATAAAAATGGTAATATAAGTTATGGTAAAAATTTACTAATATTTGAAGTTGCAAATAACACCATTAACAATTTCGTTAATTGGGATATTAAAAATCTCAAAAAAGTGCCATCAATTTTATTAAGTGCTGAGAAAAAAATATCAAAAGATATTATTGTAAAAGGAAATGCAATAAAATTCAAGGGTGTTATTGATAGGGTTGACAGTATTATTTCCACGGGAACTATTAAAATTATTGATTACAAAACCGGAGGTGTGGAAACTAAAGATCTTATAATTAATAATACTCAAGATTTGTTTATCGATCCAAAGTTTGCAAAAGCTTTTCAGGTAACTTATTATGCATGGCTATTTAATCCGCAAAACAAAAATGATAATATTGAAACAGGAATAATAAGTACTCGTAACATTTCAAGGGGATTTATACCTCTTGTACTTAAGCAATTTAGTAGTGTTAATGAATACTTTGGTGAATTTGAGAATTCAATTTTCAACCTCATTCGTGAAATATCAGATCCTGATATTCCATTTGTTCAAACCCCAGATAATAAACGCTGTACATGGTGTGATTACAAATCAATCTGTAATCGATAGTTATAAAATTATCTGGTGCATAAATAATCTATCTCCATTTTTTTTTATCGGTAAAAAAAATTATTTTTGCTATTACAACATTTTGTTGTCATACAAATGCCACCTTACTATGCACATCGAAAAGTACAATATCCTTTTGGTTGACGACAGGCCGGAAAATCTGATTACTCTTGAGGGTATACTAGATAGTCCCGAACTGATTATACACACAGCAACTTCGGGTAACGAAGCTTTGGGCAAACTACTTGAACATGAATTTGCTTTAGTATTAATGGATGTTCAAATGCCAGGAATGGATGGATTTGAAACAGCTGAAATAATGCGCAGTAATGATAGAACTAAACAAATTCCAATAATTTTTGTTACTGCCATTAGCAAGCAACGTAAACACATTTTTAGAGGATACAGAGCTGGTGCTGTTGATTATTTATACAAACCACTTGACCTTGAAATCCTTAAGAGTAAGATGTCGGCTTTTATTGAATTTTTTAAGCACCGAACAGCATTACAGGAAACTACAAAAGAATTACAAAAAACTGTTCAGGAGCTAAACGAAGCTAAAAATGTTGCTGAAAATGCTACCAATACTAAAAGTTTATTTCTGGCATCTATGAGTCATGAAATAAGAACACCTTTAAACGGTATTATCGGTATGGCCGATCTTGGATTAATGGACTCTGACCTTTCCGGATTACAAAAAGAAAGATTAGAGGATATTAAAAAATCAGGCGAAACCTTGTTGGAAATAATAAATGATATTCTTGATATATCTAAAGTAGAGGCCGATGCCTTTGAATTAGAAGAAATAGAATTTAGCCTTCGAGAATTAATTGAAAGAATATTTAATACTATTAGTATTAAGGCACTGGATGGGCAAAATGAGTTGATTTGTGATATTGACGAAGAAATTCCAGATATAATTATTGGTGATCCTTTAAGGTTAAAACAAATACTCATTAATTTATTAACTAACTCTAGTAAGTTTACTAATAATGGAGTAATTACATTATCAATTAAGTTAATTGATAATATTGAAGAACAAATACGACTTAAATTCTGCGTTAAAGACACAGGTATAGGTATTCCTGAAGAGGTTATTGAAAGATTATTTGCAACTTATACTCAGGCCGATGCTTCTACTACACGTACCCATGGGGGAACTGGTCTTGGACTTAATATTTCACAAAAGTTAGTTAAACTTATGGGAGGTACTATTGATGCCAAAAGTGAAGTAGATAAGGGAAGTGAATTTAGTTTTACTCTCAATCTAATATCTGGTGATCAACCAATTGAAAAGCCACTAATTGGAGAAATAATTAAGTCGAAGGATTTTAAAATTCTAATAATTGATAATAATATTGCAGCTGCCAAAGTATTATCAAACATATTAACCAGTTTTGGATTATCGAGCACAAGTGCCAGTTCTTTCGAAGAAGGCATTAAGTTACTTAAAAAAGCAAAATACAATCTGCTCTTCATCGATTTTATGCTAAATGAAATGACAGGTGACAAAATAGTTGATGAACTTAATAAACAGTTCGTTAAAAATAAATTTGATATTGTTTTTCTTTCACAAATAAAATCATCAATTGAAGTAAACAAACTACAGAAAACAAAGAGCTACGATTTTATAACGAAGCCAGTACTACGAACGAAAATTAAAGCTTTTTTTGATAAGAAATATGGAGATCAATTGGAGGAAAAAGTAGAGTCTAATGCTAAAGAAGTTGCTAAAATAAATTCTTATTCTGATACTATTAAGATTCTTGTTGCTGAAGATCAAGTTATTAATATGAAAATTGTTACTCAATTACTCCAGAAAAAAGGATGGGAGGTTCTACCCGCTGTAAATGGAAAAATTGCACTTGAGAAGTATAAGGAATTTCAAGATAGCTTAACTCTGGTATTAATGGATGTCCAAATGCCTGAAATGGATGGATTTACAGCAACAGAAAGCATACGTGAATATGAGAAGGGAAGTTCCAGGCACATACCAATAATAGCCATGACAGCCTTTGCCATGAAAGGAGATAAGGAAAAGTGTCTTGCAGTTGGAATGGATTATTACATAAGCAAACCTATTAAACCAGTGGAGATGTATGAAATAATAGAAAAGTACAGCAATAGTTAAAGCTAAGATTTAAATAAATAATCTTTTTTGATAAAACATGAGTAACCACTTTCTTAATTATAATGAATCCTCCACCTGGGAGAAGCTTAAGTTTTCCCTTAAATCATGGAAATACATTGGGGTTGGTAAATCACTGCTAATATGGTTCTTAGCAATATCAATAGTACCTCTCGCTACGGTTAGCTATATTAACTATCTGAATGCTTATCAAGGGCTTACAATTGTTGCTGATAAATCGTTGAGTTCATCATCACAATTACGCTTAAAATACCTTAGTACATACTTCGATGGCGCGATTGATATACTGGAAATAACAGCTTCTTCGCATGCAAGGCTCACTGTGTTTGAAAAAATTGACAAGGAGTTAATCGATAGTAAACTTCCGTTAGTTGATTTTGTTAAAACAGACATTTGGAAAGAAACCACATTAAAATTAAGGAAAGAATTTGAAAAGATAATTAAGGAAAATGAATATTACAATTTCTTATTTATTGATACTGATGGTAATGTGCTATTTTCCGTTAAAAAGGAAGATATCCTTGGTAGAAATATTTTTACAGGAGATTTACGGGCAAGTTTGCTAAGTGCAACTGCACGAAAATCACTTGAGACTGGAAAAATTCAATTTTCAGATCTTGATTATTTCGAACCCAGCTACAATAATATTTCTGGCTTTTTTATTAAATCGGCTATCAATGATAGTGGTAAAACTATTGGATTACTTGCACTTCAAATTACTGTTGATGGACTTAACCAAATGATTCAGCAAGAGGCTGGTTATGGTGAAACAGGACAGGCATTTCTCATTGGAGAAGACCTTATTTTAAGATCAGAGACTCGATTTGGTGGAAAATCAGATATACTCACTAAGAAAATTTACAATAACAAAACCAGAGACTGGAAAGACTATTTATTACACATCAACGATTTAGATTATTTAATAGCTAAAAAACTCGACGACGATAAGGTATCAAATTATGATGTAGATGGTAATGGAAATTATGTGATGGGAATTTACAGAACCATCGAGGAACTGCGACCATTAGGTGTTAACTGGGCTCTATTTGAAGAAATTGAACACAGCGAAGCATTTGCATACGCACGACGACTTAGTGATATTGTGAAAATCTCGTTTATTATTACCATCCTCGTTGTTTTCTTCATATCATTGTTGGTTACACGCTGGTTTGTAAACCCAATTAAACAGTTATCATCTTGGGGTAAAGAAGTAGCAATTGGTATACTTGCTCCAAAAACCATTAAGGCACCACCAAACGAGGTTGGTGATATGAGCACAACATTCAACAGGTTGGTAACTTCATTAACATCGTACGCCAATGTAACTAAATTAATGGCAAAAGGTGATTACAGCGAGAATGTAGAAATCCGAAGCAAAGACGACATTCTTGGTAATTCACTAAACCAAATGATATCCAGCCTCAAGTCGGTTGTAAAACAAGCAAATACCATTGCACAAGGAGACTATTCAACTGTAATTGTTCCCAGAAGCGAAAACGACAGTCTGGGCAAGTCACTTTATTCAATGACCGAAACATTGCGTAATAATGCCATCGAAATTGAACAACAGGATTGGTTGAAAACTGGCTTAAACAAACTTCAATCTACCATAAAAGGTAATTTTGAAATTGAGGAGTTAACAAGTAATATTATCACATTTTTTTGCTCCTATCTTGGAGCTCAGATGGGATTAATGTATTTGGTTGATGGTGATGAACTGCACTTGAGTTCATCCTATGCCTTAAAAAATGATGATAAATTACGGCTTAAAACTCTAAAAATTGGAGAGGGAGCCGTTGGCCAATCCTTTAAAGAACAAAAGCCAATCATTGTCTCTGATAATTCAAATGGTGAACTTCCCATATTTAATTACGGAATAGGTGAACATGAACTTCGTCAATTTGTAATTGTACCGTTTGTTAATTCAGATAAGGTTATTGCAATAATGGAGTTGGGAATATTGAACAGACTATCCGACAATGAATTTAGATTCCTAGATATTGCCGCCAACGATATTGCATTATCAATAATTACATTGCAATCACATATTAAAGTACTTGAGCTACTTGAGCGTACTCAGGAACAGGCAAAGGAACTTGAAGTTCAGCAGGAAGAACTCCGACAAACAAACGAAGAACTTCAGGAACAAACCAATGCATTAAAAACATCTGAAGAAAACCTTCAATCACAAAAGGAAGAACTTAAGGTAACCAATGAAGAGCTTGAAGTGAGAAGTAAAACTCTTGAATTACAGAGGGATGCCATTAGGAGTAAAAATAAGGAACTTGAGATTGCCAGAAAAGAAATTGAGTTAAAAGCGAAGGATGTGGAATTGGCTAGTAAGTATAAATCGGAATTTCTGGCAAATATGTCACATGAGCTAAGAACACCCCTCAATAGTATAATTGTCCTGTCGCAACTAATGGCTGAGGATAAGAAAGAGCATCTTGACGACAAAGAGAAACAATTTGCAAAAACCATTAACTCATCAGGAATAGATTTGTTAAATCTAATTAATGATATACTCGATTTATCTAAAGTTGAGTCAGGTAAGATTGACCTCAATATTGAACGGCTCTATTTTGATGATCTTAAAGCATTTATTGATTCTACCTTCAGTGAAATTATGAAGGAAAAAGGACTCAAATTAAGTGTTAAGATAAACAAAAACGTACCAGAAAGCATCTTAAGCGATACTCAAAGAGTTTATCAGGTTATTAAAAATCTATTTTCCAATGCCATTAAATTTACCACTTCGGGCGAGATAAGTTTAATAGTAAGTAAGCCTTCAAAAAATACAAAACTTAATAACCCTGAGTTAAAGATAGGTAGCACAGTTGCCATTTCTGTTGTTGATACTGGTATAGGAATACCTGAAAAAAAACAGATGGTAATTTTTGAAGCTTTTAAACAAGCCGATGGAACTACTAGCAGAAAATATGGAGGAACTGGTCTTGGATTAAGCATTTCTAAAAACTTCTCCAAGCTTCTTGGAGGAGAGATGCAGTTAAAAAGTGCTGAAGGAGAAGGTTCTACATTCACCTTATACCTGCCGTATCAGTTAGAAATCAGCGAATCAGAGGAATCACAACTATATGATGATGATGAAATAGTTCCTGACTATAATGATGATCAAGCCAAATTTAACTACGAACGTACAGATGCCATTGTAGACAAAAACTCGCCAATCATTAGGCAAACCAATCGTAATATTGTTGATGACATAAACAATATCTTCGAAAACGACAGGGTAGTTCTAATAATTGAGGATGATTATAATTTTGCTTCCGTACTATACAACCTTGCGCATGACCATGATTTTAAAGCAATAGTTGCTTTAGATGGTGAATCGGGTTTACATTTTGCAGACTATCATCTACCCAAAGCCATAATATTAGATATTGGGCTTCCGGGCATGGACGGGTATGAAGTAATGAAAAGACTAAAAATTAACCCAAAAACCCGACACATTCCTGTTCATTTTATATCTGCTGTTGATTCAGACATTAAGGCATTTAAAATGGGTGCTATTGGATATTTAACAAAACCTGTTGAAAAAGAGCAAATTGATAGTGTATTTGATAAGATTGAGAAGATTATCTCAAAGCCCATTAAAAAACTCATCGTAGTTGAAGATGAAGAAATAATGAGAAAAAGTATAATAAATTTAATGAAGGGTGAGAATATACTAATAACTGATGTTGAAACTGGAAAAGAAGCGTTCGACAGAGTTACGAACGAAGAATTTGATTGTATGATACTTGATCTTGGACTTGAAGATATGTCAGGATTTGAGTTACTTGATATGTTTGAAAAGAATCAAGTAGCAACTAATCTACCAATAGTTATCTACACAGGAAGAGAACTAACTCTAGAAGAAAATGATAAATTAAAAAAATATTCACAAAGCATTATTCTTAAAGGCGCCAGATCGTTTGAAAGATTGCTAGCTGAAACAACACTGTTCCTTCACCAGGTTGAATCAAAATTACCTGAGGACAAAAAAAAGATGCTTGAAAAAATACATGGTAAAGGTGATGTATTGGAAGGAAAAACAATTTTGGTTGTTGATGATGATATGAGAAATGTTTTTGCTATAAGTAGTCTTCTCGAGAGTTATAAGATAAAAGTAGTTGTTGGTAAGAATGGTATTGAAGGAATAGAAAAACTACATGTTCACAGCGATATCGACCTTATATTAATGGATATTATGATGCCTGAAATGGATGGCTATGAAGCTATGCGAAATATACGTTTGGAGAAAAAATACGAATCGCTTCCAATTATTGCACTAACGGCTAAAGCCATGAAGGAAGATAGAGAAAAGTGCATCGCGGCTGGAGCTAATGAATATCTTTCAAAACCTGTTGAAAAAGATAAACTATTATCATTACTGCGTGTTTGGTTATATTAACCACAAAGACTTAATACATAGCTAATAAATGATAATAGCAATTTTAGATAATATTAATCGAAACTATTGGTTGCACCAAGTGGACAATTTACTTGCACTGTATTTATTTCATAATTGAATGCACGAAAAATTAATCGTAAACACATGAATAAAAAACCTAAGATATTAATTGTTGATGATAGGCTTGACAACATAATATCAGTTGAAGAAATCCTAGGTGATATGGAGGTTGAATTCATTCGTGCACTATCAGGAAATGATGCATTGGAGAATAGTTTACATCACGAATTTGCTCTTGCAATTATTGATGTACAAATGCCACAAATGGATGGTTACGAGCTGATTGAAATACTTAGAAATGCGAAACGGACAAGGTTTCTACCTATAATCTTAGTTTCCGCGATATATTCTGATGAGTTTTATATAAAAAAGGGCATTGATGCTGGCGCACTCGATTTTATAACAAAACCTATCAAACCACCATTGCTTTTAGGAAAAGTTCGCATTTTTGTTGAATTATATAATCAACAGATAAAACTAAAAAATCTGATTATAGAAAAGGAGATAACTTCACAAGAACTATTGTTAGCAAAACAAAAAGCTGAATATGCTACATATTCAAAATCAATCTTTTTGGCAAATATGTCTCATGAAATACGCACTCCCTTAAATGGAATTATTGGTATGAGTGAGATTCTATCTAAAACGCCACTTACAAAACTGCAACAAGAATATCTTAATTCAATTAAAGTCTCAGGTGAAGACCTACTAATAATTATTAACGACATCCTTGATTTTTCGAAGATTGAGGCTGGTCAATTACAAATAGAAGAAATTCCTTTCTCCCTTTTTGAACAAATAAACAATGTATTCAAAGTTTTACAACTTAAGGCCGACGAAAAGAGAATTAAGCTGGAGTTGGATATTGAAAAAAGTGTCCCTGAATATATTAGTTCCGACCCTTTACGAATTAAGCAAATATTGATTAATCTTCTAAATAATGCAATAAAGTTTACTGAAAAAGGAAATGTTAAACTAGTTATTACTTGCAATATTGTATCCGAGGATAACATTATAATAAGGTTTGAGGTTGTTGATACCGGTATTGGTATTAGTGAGGAAAATATTGGTAAAATGTTTGAGGAATTTACACAAGCCGACTCTTCAACCACTCGCAAACATGGCGGAACCGGACTAGGGCTTACCATCTCAAAAAAACTTTCGGAACTCATGGGCGGTGAAATTGGATTGCATAGTAGATTGGGCGAAGGTTCTACTTTTTGGTTTACAGTAAAAACAAAAAAGACTAAAAAACCAAAGGAGATAGCTAAGGATACTGAAAATATTTCACTTCCTAGTAACATTAAAATTCTACTTGCTGAAGATAATTTGATTAACCAAAAGGTAAGCTCAATTATGTTAAAACAGATTGGTTTTGACTGTGATATTGCTGAAAATGGTGAAATAGCATTAAAAATGCATCAGAAAAATAATTACGATTTAATTTTTATGGATATCCTAATGCCCGTTATGGATGGTTTAGAAGCTACTTCGCAAATTAGAAAATAGGAGCTGGAGAATAATGTTGAAAAAGAATCTATAATAATTGCATTAACCGCAAATGCATTTAAAGAGGATATAAAAAAATATCTTAGTAGCGGTATGGATTATTACCTTAGCAAACCCCTTAGAATGTTAGACGTACTAAAAGCACTAAAGATACTTTACAAATAACTTTGTATTAAATGATTAACAAAATAGATAATTATAATCATACAATTAATATAGAAATTGATTTAATTCTTGAAGGTATATACAATAAGTATGGATACGATTTTAGGAATTATAGCAAGGCTCATGTTAAAAGGCGGTTGTTAAATCGGCTTAGTGCTTCTAAATTAAATAGTATTAGCGAAATGCAACACAAAGTACTTCATGACCCAAAATATTTTGAAATACTCCTGCGCGATTTATCAATTAATGTTACTGAAATGTTTCGTGACCCCGGTTTCTACCTTGCATTACGAAAAGAAGTGATTCCCATACTTAAAACTTATCCCTTTTTTAAAGTTTGGCATGCTGGATGCGCAACCGGTGAGGAAGTTTATTCGTTTGCTGTTGTCCTTAAAGAAGAGGGAATATACGACCGAGCCCAAATATATGCAACCGATTTTAATCATGATGTACTCGATGTTGCAAAAAAGGGAATATATCCCATCGATCGAATTAAAGAATATACATCCAATTATCAGGCTGCAGGTGGAACTCAATCGTTTTCCGATTATTATATGGCAAACTACAACTCCGTAATTTATGATCAATCCTTAAAAAAGAATTTAGTGTTTGCCCAGCACAATCTTGTTACGGATAGTGTTTTCGCTGAAGTGAATCTTATTATTTGCAGAAATGTATTAATTTATTTTAATAAAGAATTGCAAAACAGAGTTATAAACCTCTTCCATGACAGTTTGATTAATGGTGGTTACTTAGGTTTGGGATCGAAAGAAACTCTGCAATTTACATCAAAGGCAACAAAATTTGATATCGTAAATGGTAATGAAAAAATCTATAAAATGAAAATAGTAAAAGCATAAAAATACTATTTTTTACTATCACAACTAGATTAACTAAATATTATGTCGTACAAGGCAATAGTAATAGGAGCATCTGCAGGGGGGTTTTTTGCTCTCAAGAAGTTAATACCTATGCTACCTGAAGATTTTTCATTTCCTGTTTTTATTGTCCAGCATATTAGTCCCACATCAGATAATTACATGGCTAAGTTCCTTGATAATCTTGCAAACCTAACGGTTAAAGAAGCAGATGAAAAAGAGATTATTACATCCGGTTATGTATATATTGCCCCTCCAAATTATCACCTATTAATTGAGGAAGACCTTTCAATTTCTTTATCTACCGATGAAAAGAAAAATTATTCACGACCTTCGATTGATATACTTTTCGAAACTGCTACTTATGCATATGGTGAAGATTTAATTGGAATAGTACTAACCGGGGCAAATAGTGATGGTGCTAATGGTTTATTATCAATAAAAAAAGCAGGAGGCTTTTGTATTGTTCAGGATCCATCAGAAGCTGAGGCTGAAGCAATGCCATTAGCTGCTATCAAAAGTTCCGATCCCCATAAAATACTTAAAATTGAAGAGATTGGTAAGCTTTTGATTGAACTTGACAATAAAGTAAAAAAAGAGAATAAACCGATAGATGGAGAAAAAGATGAATCATTCTAGACTTTAATTACTCACTATTTTCAACAATTATTTCAGCTAGTCTTGTTTTAGAAAAACTTTCAAGCTCCTTATAAAATAATCTGAAATCATTGTACAACATATCATAATTGTCCTCAAGAATATTCACTGCATTACCCATTCCTGATAAATATTCGGTTCTACGATCCATTCCCTTAAATACTCGATTAAGATCAATAAAATTTGCATATCCCGACAACCAGTTCTGACCGATAAGGAAAGGCAATAGCCTTTTAATCCTCTTTGGCAGTATTAGGAATCTTTTGGCCAGAATTAAATAAACTTGCGCTGAATACTTGGAAAGTTCGGTTTCATAGTAGTCTTCCCAATTACGTGCCAGGAAATGATCATAGTAGATATCTACAACAATCCCTGAATATTTGCCATAATTATCTCTTATTAACTCCCTACTGTTTCTGGCTATTGGATGGTGGTCGGTAAATGTATCAATTTCACGATGTAGAAGTATACCAATCATTATCTCCTTATGAAAACCATTATATGATTTACCCTTAACGGAATCAGCTATAAAATTGCCAAAAACAATATTATCATTATCACCTGAAAGATGTGCGTGTGCCAGAAAATTCATATCAAGTTGACTAATAAGCGTAGAGTATACTTATGCTAAGTTGAGAACTAACACAAGACTTGTAACAATACAAAGTTAGAACAACAAAACTACTCAAATATTCAATTTATAATCGTTATAGATTAATTAAACTGCCTCTACAATACTCGTATTTTTGATAATTTAGCAGCCATAAATTAAACAATAGAAAACTCTATATATCGTGATGCAAAAACTATTATTATTAGGTGACGAAGCAATAGCCCAAGGAGCCATTGATGCTGGAATTTCTGGTGTTTATGCATATCCAGGCACACCCTCAACAGAAATTACCGAATATATCCAAGCGTCGAAAGATGCGAAAGAAAGAAATATTAGATCAAGCTGGTCGGCCAATGAAAAAACAGCAATGGAAAGTGCTATAGGCATGTCATATGCTGGTAAAAAGTCGCTGGTTTGCATGAAACATGTTGGGTTAAATGTAGCTGCCGATGCATTTATTAATTCTGCTATTACCGGTGCAAATGGCGGACTTGTTGTTCTTTCGGCTGATGATCCATCGATGCACTCATCACAAAATGAACAGGATTCACGTTTCTACGGTAAGTTTTCCATGATACCAATTATGGAGCCATCTAACCAACAGGAAGCATATGATATGACAAGATACGCTTTTGATTTAAGTGAAAGGTTCGGTACCCCTGTTCTTATCAGAGTAACAACCAGATTAGCTCATTCAAGGGCGGGCGTAGAATGCAAGGAAATCCTCGATCAAAATGAAATAAACCTTCCAAAAAACCCAAAACAGTTTATACTTCTACCCTCAATTGCTCGTAAACAATACAATATATTACTTAGTAAACAGCCTGAATTCGAAGCTGATGCATTAAATTCTGGATACAACACATATATTGATGGCACCGATAAATCAATTGGTATAATTGCATGTGGTTTAGCATATAATTATTTAATGGAGAATTATCATGACAACGAAATAAATTTTCCAGTTCTAAAAGTGGGTCAATATCCAATTCCTAAGCAATTGGTTAATAACCTTTATGAATCGGTTGATGAGATTTTGGTACTTGAAGATGGGTATCCAATAATTGAGGAATTATTAAGAGGCATATTAAATAAAGGAAAAAAAATTAGAGGAAGAATGGATGGAAGCATTCCAGCAGCAGGAGAATTAAACCCAAATATTGTTGCTTCTGCATTACATCTCAATATTGAAAGTGGCCATCTAACACCTGATATCGTTCAAGGAAGACCACCGTCATTGTGCGAAGGATGTTCGCATACTGACACATTTACGGCACTTAATGAAGCTATGCTTGATTACTCGCCTGGAAGAGTATTTTCAGATATTGGATGCTACACACTAAGTGCATTGGCTCCATTGGAATCGATTAATTCATGTGTTGATATGGGAGCCTCGATTACTATGGCAATTGGAGCAGCTGACGCAGGCTTGATACCTTCGGTTGCTGCAATTGGTGATTCAACATTTACACACTCAGGTATGACAGGATTACTTGATGCTGTTAATACAAAATCTCCAATAACCGTTGTTATAAACGATAATTCAACTACCGGAATGACAGGTGGACAAGATTCTTCTGCCCTTGGTAAAGTTGAAGATATATGCAAAGGTGTTGGTGTTGAAGAAGAACACATCAGAATTATTAAACCATTACGCAGATTTCATGAAGAAAACTTAAGGATTATAAAAGAAGAGTTAGAGTACAAAGGAGTGTCGGTGATTATTGCAAAAAGAGAATGTATCCAAACACTTGGCCGTAGAATGAAGCTCAAATCACTACAAAATCGTGAAGCTGATACAGCAAAAAAATAGTGAGTGATAAATTGTGGTATTGAAAAAATAAACGAAAAATGAAAAAAGATATAATACTTGCGGGTGTTGGTGGACAGGGCATATTAACCATTGCTACCATAATTGGTACTGCAGCTTTAATTGAAGGACTACAGCTTAAGCAAGCAGAAGTTCATGGGATGAGTCAACGTGGTGGAGATGTACACTCTAATTTACGAATTTCTTCAAATCATATAGCTTCCGATCTTATCCCTGAAGGAAAAGCTGACTTAATTATTTCCGTTGAACCAATGGAATCATTGAGATACATAAACATGCTTAACAAAAAAGAAGGATGGTTAGTAACTAGTATGAATCCATTTGTTAATATTCCCAATTATCCTCCAATTGAAGATGTACTTAGTACCATTTGGAATGTACCTCGAAATGTAACTATTGATGCTGAAAAAGTTGCTAAAGAACAAGGATCAATAAAAGCAGCAAATATTGTAGCTCTTGGGGCAGCATCACCATATATGGGACTTAAATATGAATCGCTGGAAGTTGCAATCAGGACTGTTTTTGCTAAAAAAGGTGATGATATGATAAACCTAAACCTTAAGGCTTTAGCTGCCGGTAAAAACTATGCAATAAAACGGACTTAGGTGATTTAAACGACTTGATTATTAGAATATTAAATTGGTAGTGCTTAGATAAATTTTCTACTTACTAGTATTGAACTAGTATTTGTGATAGTCATCATCTAATATGGTTTGATCACCTATAAATCAATAACTAAAAAAGTGTAAGCAAACGGTTAAGTACTATTGTTTTTGTGTGCCTGTTTTCCTTTTCAAAGGAAATAATTAATTCGTTAATAAATCTTCTAATCACTGTTAAGTTACTACATGGCAAAAAATATTCCGGTTTTGAACTAATCTTTGCCTGTAGTAAATAATGACTTATTTCATTGTGAGTAAAAATAGCTCCACTATTGGCAGGGTTTAAATAAAACAAAGCATCATCTTCGGTATAATCATGTGGTAATTTGGGTTCAATAAAATCGTCCATATATCCCAAAACAAAATGACTTGTCAGGTTAACACCAAAAATAGGTATACCAAGTTTTTGTGCCATTGCAATATACAGTATGCCAATACTCAACGAATTTCCTTTTTTTGTATCAAGCAGCTTATTAATAAAGAATGTGTCAGATTTCACAATATTTGAAGATTCACTGCTAAACTTGTAAACACTATACAATACATGGTTAATAACCTTAATTTTCTCAAGTGCCGTTAGGTTATCGTTAAGCTCAAGCCATATTTCACGATATAGTTTATCGAAACTAGCAATATAATATGCTTCATCAAATTCAGGCTGAAAATACTTTGAAATAATAATTAATCCGTTAACAATTTCATTATCGCTATCTGCAATCCACTTCGTAAATTCATTAAGGAGTTCATTTTGTCTAATCTCATCAATAATCCCTTCTATTCTATCAGAGTCATTGTCAACCATAGTGTTAACCCATGCTTCCTCGAGTAATGGTATAGCCTGTTTTCCATAGCTTAGCACTTTATCGCGAATTTCCACAAACATAGCTTCGTTTGGTTCATCCATCAATCTAACAAGTGCATCAAGCTCTTTTATTTCATCTACATGCGACATATCATAACACACAAATAAGTAAGATAAAAATACTTCAATCTATTACTGAAAAATGATATCAATAGGGAAATTAATCACAGGAAATTGTTAGTAACTAGTAATGTACATAAATTATTAGCTAATCCATACAATACTAACAACTAGCGCTATAATAATAAGGTATGTTATGTTTTCAGCAGTTTTATACAACTTTGACAAGGAAATAATTTTTCTTTCCTTTTTGAACTAGCACATATTTTTTATTAAGCAGGCTATCGGAAGTTAGAATATAATTATCGCTTATCTTAACCTTATTAATCGAAACGGCATTGTCCTTAATCATTCGTCGAGCTTCTCCATTTGATTTAAATGCTCCGGCCTTTTCAGATAAAAAATCAAGGATACCTATTCCTGCCACAAATTCATCTCGACTCACTTCTGATTGTGGAACTCCTTTAAATACGCTCAACAGAGTTCTTTCGTCCATATTTTTAAGCATATCGGTTGTACCTTTCCCAAATAGTATTTCAGAGGCTTCGATGGCTGAGCAGTATGCCTGAACTGAATGAACACGGGCTGTAATGTCTTTAGCAAGTTCTTTTTGGAGTAGCCGTAAATGCGGTTCTTTCATGTGCTCAGCAATAAGCTGATTAATAAACTGTTGCGTATGTAGAGTAAATATCCTGATATATTTTCCAGCATCCTCATCCGATACATTCAGCCAAAATTGATAAAACTCATATGGTGACGTTTTTTCAGAATCTAACCAAACATTTCCACTTTCGGTTTTCCCAAACTTAGTTCCGTCAGCTTTTGTAATCAACGGGCAGGTAATAGCAAAAGCATTACTCTCATGCCCAAGTTTGCGTCGGATTAACTCGGTACCAGTAATAATATTACCCCATTGATCGCTACCCCCCATTTGTAGTTTACAACCCTCATTTTGGTATAAGTGCAAAAAATCATAACCCTGAACAAGCTGGTATGAAAACTCTGTGAACGACATTCCTGATTTACTGTCTGGGCTTATCCTTTTTTTAACCGAATCCTTGGCCATCATATAGTTCACTGTAAGGTGCTTGCCAACGTCTCGTATGAAATCCAGAAAACTAAATTCTTTCATCCAATCGTAATTATTCACCAGCAGAGCTTTATTATCTCCGTTTTCAAAATCAAGGAATTTAGCTAATTGCGCTTTAATACCGGACTCATTCTGGCGTAGTGTTTCTTCAGATAATAAGTTTCGTTCCTGTGATTTACCTGACGGGTCACCAATCATTCCGGTAGCCCCTCCAACCAAAGCTATTGGACGATGACCTGCAAGTTGTAAATGAACCAACATCATAACACCAACAAGATGCCCAATATGTAAAGAATCAGCTGTTGGATCGATGCCAACATAACCTGAAGTCATTTCTTTTAGTAATTGTTCCTCTGCTTCGGGTGTCATATCATGAATCATTCCCCGCCACTTAAGCTCTTCGACAAAATTATGCATTGCTTTCTTTTAAAAATTTATGCAAAGATATGGAAATGTATGTTTGTTTGATTGTTTGATTGTTTTACTATTTACGGGATTGATTATATCAAAATAGTATCCAACAATTGAGCTAAGAAATAGATGAGCCATCGAACAAATAAATTACATTTGCACTGATGCAAAAGAAGTTTTTAAAAAATCTTGGACTGCTATTATTCCTTAATCTATTAGTTAAACCCTTTTGGATATTAGGCGTTGATAGACAGGTTCAAAATGTTGTTGGAACTGAAGAGTATGGCCTGTATTTCGCAATATTCAATTTTTCTTATCTATTTTATATTTTTCTTGACCTTGGAATAACAAATTTCAACAATAGAAATATTGCACAAAATAATCAGTTATTAAGCAAGCATCTGGCGGGTATTGGGACTATGAAGTTATTGCTGGGTATTTTTTATGCAATAATAATTTTCTCAGCAGGAGTAGCATGGGGATATAGGGGAAGAGAATTATATTTATTGGCATGGGTTGGTGCGAACCAATTTTTACTTTCATTAATACTATATGTAAGATCAAATTTATCTGGCTTACTATTGTTTAAAACAGATAGCTTTCTTTCGGTACTCGATAGATTGATAATGATATTAATATGTGGATTCCTATTGTGGTTTAACTTTTTTGAAGGATTATTCACTATTGAATGGTTTGTCTACGCTCAAACCGGCGCATATACTATTACCTTATTAATAGCTGTAGTTGCGGTAATTAATAAATCAGGTAAGCTCAAGTTAAATTGGAATCTGCCCTTCGTTATACTAATTGCAAAAAAGAGTTTACCTTTTGCATTGCTGGTTTTACTAATGAGTTTTTACAACAGGATTGATCCGGTATTGCTAAAAAAACTCCTACCATCTCCACTAGGTGAGGAACAAGCCGGAGTTTATGCCCAAGCTTTTAGATTATTGGATGCAGGTCAAAATTTCGCCTTACTTTTTGCAGTTTTGCTATTGCCATTATTTTCAAAGATGCTAAATCAAAAAGAATCAATCGTGAAACTTGTTAAGCTATCAGCATCAATAATAATTTCCGGTTCAATAGTAATTGCCATTTCTTCACTTTTCTTCGCTGAAGAAATCATGAATCTAATGTACACTATTAATAATGGGGAAACCGAAGCCCATTTTGTGTTACGGATTGAACAATCTGCAAAAATATACAGGTTACTTATGTTTAGTTTTGTTGCTATTTCGGCTAACTACATTTTTGGAACATTACTTACAGCAAATAACAACTTAATGCAATTAAATCTAATCGCAGGAGGAGGATTATTAATCAACCTTTCCTTAAACTTGATACTTATTCCTTACTTACAATCGGTTGGATCCGCTTATGCCAGTTTAACAACACAAGGTGTAACCGCAACACTACAATTGTACATGGTTTATCGAATCTTCAAATTAAGAATAAACTATAGATTGATTTTAAATTTCATTATTCTTATCGTTACTTTGCTTTCTTTGGGTTATATGCTTGTGGAATTTTCAACATTAAAATGGGAATTATCTCTAATAACTATGCTTGTATTCGGACTAATATTATCAGTAATTTTAAAATTAGTCCATGTTAGAGAGTTTATTGCAATAATAAAGGACGAGAAGTAGACAATATTATTTTTTGTTATTGTTGAACAAAACGCTGGTAATAGTATTTAACTATCACTTATTGTCATTGAACAAAATGTATTTCAATATTTTTGTTTAATCAGATTCGAAAACACCCTTGTTACCTGAAAAAATTTCTTATTTTTGATCGCTTAAAATTAGAAGACTAAATGAGTTCGCAAAACCAAATTCATAAACCATTTTTATCAGGTGTATTGATGCAGGTAGTTTATGCTTACAAAAAGCATCTTACCATAATTGGATTAATTGCAATTATACTTTCTGCAGTATTTTCTGGATCATATTTTATTACTCCCTTGTTCAAATCAACCGTAATACTTTATCCTACTGCAAGTAATTCAATTTCAAAAGTGCTTTTAAGCAATAATTTCAATAATTCAAAGGATATTCTTGAGTTTGGTGAAATTGAGCAAACAGAGCAGATGCTTCAGGTATTAAACTCCAATAAAATTCGTGATAGGATTATTAGTAAATATCATCTACTGGAACATTATAATATTCCTGCCAATTCAAAATTCAAAATGACTCAGCTCTATGATGAATATGAGAGCAATTTTGTTTTTAGAAGGACCGAATTTATGGCGGTTAAGATTACGGTTTTTGATAGAAACCCTAAGTTGGCTGCCGACATGGCAAACGATGTAGGTGAACTAGTAGATTCTACAATCAATCAAATGCAAAAGAAAATTGCCTTAAAAGCGTTTAATATTGTAGAGGGCGAATATAATAAACTTAAGAACGAGATAAAGATAAAAGAAGATTCGTTAACTGTTCTTCGTGTATTTGGGGTACATGATTATGAAAGCCAGTCGGAAATGTTTAATCGACAATTAGCCATTGAAATGGCAGGAGGCAATAGAGAAAGCATTAAACGTCTTGAAAATAAATTGGACATACTAGCAAAATATGGAGGTCCTTATGTATCATTACGCGATGCTTTGGAACATGACAAAAAGCAATTAAGTCAACTAAAAGCCAAGTACGAAGAAGCAAAAGTTGATGCACAAGAAAGTTTACCGCATACTTTTGTTATTAATACTGCATATAAAGCTGAGAAAAAAACATATCCAATAAGATGGTTAATCGTAGTGATTTCAACATTTACCACCTTATTACTTGCTGTAATAATCTTCAGTTTAATAGATATGTTCTCAGGTAAATTGGGAGAGGATATTAAAAAAAAAAGTTCGGTCGTAGCTTAGATGCAACTAACTTTATTGCTTTCCCTAAACTGAATTTAATTAATTACAATAAGACCAAGGAAAGAAAAGATAAGATATTAAATAAACCAGAAAGCCATATTATATTGGCTTATGAAGATAATAATGAAGAATACTTTTGGGATATTAATAAAATAGACATGGACAAACTTTTTAATAGCGCTCACTTAATTAACCTAATTGCAAAATGGAGATTTCATTTATTAGCAATTGTGGTAGTCTCTGCAGTACTTGCCATGATTTTTTCAGGACCAACTTTTATAACACCGTTATACGAGTCGCATGCCATTGCATACCCAGCTAATGTTGAACCTTATGCAGATGAAAGTGAAACTGAACAAATGTTACAGATACTTAATTCTCAGGATATAGTCGACAGCATGGTATTACATTTTGATTTACCTGTTCATTATGAAATCAATCCTGATTATAAATATTTTAAAACAGCCCTTTACGATACTTATAACGAGCGTGTTTCAATAAGTAAAACTCCTTATGAATCTGTTCGTATTGAAGTATCTGACCGAAATCCTGACACCGCGTCGATGATGGTAAATGCTTTGCTCAATTTCTACAACAAAAAAATAGCTCATCTGCATAAATCAAAATCTTGGGAAGTTATAAAGATGTATGAACTACAACTTCAACGAAAACGTGCAGGGCTTGATTCACTAAAACAGGTATTGTACAAACTGGGAACAGAAGAAGGCTTATTAGAATACGAATCACAATCTCAAGAGATTATGAAAGGGTATCTTGGAACAGTTGATGGTAATAATCGTTCACAGATTAACAAAAAAGAAGTTGATCGGTTACGTAAAAACATGGAAAAAGGAAGCGGCCAGCTCATAGAAATTGTGCAAATGATTGAATTTGAGGCTGCTTCGTATGTAGAAGTAAAACTTGACTATGAGATGGCTGTCAGATTCTTTAATGCCACCTTAACTTACAGTAATATTATAAGTCCTCCTTACCCTTCTGATAAAAAGAGTTACCCGGTAAGATGGCTTATTGTTGCTCTTGTGTCATTAGCATCATTCATTATGTCGTTGTTAACTATATTCTTTCTTGAAAACAAAAAGAAAGAATCTGCAATATAAATACTATTCCAACATTTTTAATTTGACTGAAAAATCTAAAATAGTTTGGGTATATATAATTACGGCCTTATTTCTGGTTGTTAATTTCTATCTTATACTGGAAAAAAATGCTTATTGGTTCTTTTTGCTTCCAATAGTATTGGTAATCTTTGTTTATTACCTAATATCACTTGATAAAATCCTATTATTCATAACATTTTTAACTCCTTTTGCGATAGAGATTAGAAATATGGAAGGAGGTTTAGGTGTATCTTTACCTACTGAACCCCTTATGTTTGGTGTGCTACTACTTTTTGTCGCAAATTTAATATTTGAACAACGCTACGACAAAAAAATAGCAACACATCCAATATCATATATAATATATATATCCTTACTATGGATGCTATTCACCTCATTTACTAGCGAATTACCTATAATTTCTTTAAAATTTCTTCTCTCACGATTATGGTTTGTGGTACCATTTTACTTTGTTGCTGCTATAATGTTTAAGAAGATATCAAACATAAAAAAGTTTATGTGGCTGTATATGGCAGCTTTATGTATTGTTGTTATTTATACTCTTATTCAACATTCGCAATATGGGTTTGAAGAAGATGCGGGCCATTGGGTAATGTCGCCATTCTATAACGATCACACTGCATACGGGGCTGCATTAGCAATGTTTTTACCTGTAGCCACAGGATTTCTATTTTATCCAAAATCCACAACTACAAACAGAGTATATTCTCTTATAGCATTTACAATATTAACCACTGGCACTATTTTTTCTTATGGACGTGCCGCATGGATAAGCATTATTTTGTCTGTTGTCGTACTGATTTTTGTATTTTTTCGGGTTAAATTTTACATTATTGCAATATCATTTATAGTAATTGTAGGCACTTTCCTTACATTTCAGCATCAAATACTTGATAGACTATCCAAAAACAAACAATATTCATCCGGTAATTTCGTTGAACATATTCAGTCAATTACGAATATTTCATCGGATGCTTCAAATCTGGAAAGAATTAACAGATGGCAAGCTGCCATTCGATTATATAAGGAAAAGCCAATACTTGGATGGGGGCCTGGTACTTATCAGTTTGTATATTCCCCTTTTCAGAGTTCACAAGAAAAAACAATAATTAGCACAAACCTAGGTGATAAGGGTAATGCTCACAGCGAATATCTCGGACCCCTGGCCGAAATGGGAATACCAGGTATGCTAATTATAATAATGTTGGTGATATACATAATAATAACTGGGCTAAGGGTTTATAAATATGGAAATAATGAGGTTAAATTCTTAAGTTTAATGGCATTATTAGGCTTGATTACATATTTTTCGCATGGATTTTTAAACAATTTCCTAGATACTGATAAACTATCAGTTCCAGTATGGGGATTCATTGCAATATTGGTAGCTCTCGACGTGTACCACTTGCCTATTAAAGAAAAATTAGGTGAAGATCCAACTCTGTTAGAATAATCATCACCAAATCTAATTTTGGAGATGAATTAAAGATTCATCTTTTTTATCAACTCTGGAACTTTCCTTAAAGAAGCAAAATATTTCCAGTATTGTCGAACCTCCATAACTGGCGATCCCATATAAACCTTTCCTCCTTCAATTGATTTGTCAACTGCTGATGTAGCTAATATAACGGCTTTCTTTCCGATAACAATATCTTTGTTAATTGCAACACGAGCCCAAATAAGTACCTCATCTTCAATTACTGTAACACCAGCAATGGCAGCAAAAGCTCCTATTAGGCAATGTTTCCCTATTACAGTATCATGCCCAACCTGACATTGATTATCCATTTTTGTGCCTTCACCAATAATAGTATCGCCTGTTACTCCTTTATCAATTGAGCAAGAAGCGCCTATTTCAACATTACTTTTTATAATAACTCTACCTGCTGATAAAAATTTAACATATCCACTTTCACGTTTCTGAAAATAATATGCATCTCCACCAATTACGGTATTGGAATGTAGTATTACGTTATCACCGATAATAGTATTATCATAAATACTCACGTTTGCATGGATAATACAATTACTACCTATTTTAACATTATTCCCAACAAATACTCCAGGTTGAATAATAGTTCCCTCACCAATATGAGCTGATTCACTTATCATGCTTGTAGCTGGCACCATTGGTCTCAAGTGGGCTATTAATTTGTTAAATGCATCCATAGGTGCATCATGCAAAATTAATGACTTACCCTCAGGAGCCTCAACATCCTTATTTATTATTATATAGGTAGCTTTCGATTCGAGAACTTTCTTATAATATTTGGGATGATCAACAAATGTTACATCACCACATCTAACAATGTGTAATTCGTTTAGTCCAGTTACAATTGCATTAGGATCGCCAATTACTTTTCCATCAACAATATTGGCAACCTCACTTAAATTAAGCGGTTTATTAAAATCCATAAAAATTACGACTTAACCCGTTCCGAATAATGACCGGTTCTTGTATCTACTTTAATTTTATCGCCCTCATTTATAAAAAGAGGTACTTTAACCGTAGCGTTGGTTTCAACTGTAGCATCCTTAAATGTGTTTGTTGCAGTGTTTCCTCTATCACCAGGTTCAGTATATGTAACTTCAAGTACCACGTATGTAGGCATCTCGCATAAAATTGCCGAATCAGTTTCACCATGATATGCGATGGTTACTTCTTGACCCTCTTTTAATAAATCGGGAGCAGGTACTAAAGATCTATCAATAAATGTTTGCTCAAAGTCCTCTGTATTCATAAAATGAAAGATATTACCTTCATTGTACAAATATTGATAAGTTCTTCTTTCAACTCTTTGAATATCAATCTTAAACCCAGAGGTAAAAGTGTTAGTAAGAAGTCTTCCGGTTTTAACATTTTTAAGTTTTGTACGCACAAAGGCAGGGCCTTTCCCGGGTTTAACATGTTGAAACTCCGAAATGGTATATAGATCACCATTGTGCATTATGCATAGTCCGTTTCTAAAATCAGCTGTTGTTGCCATAATATTATTAATAATTAAATCGGAATAACTATAAATTTCTATCTCTCATTCTTGTATAGCCTTTCATTATCCCACGTTGAGAATTGGCTATAAAGCTAAGTATTTCATCTCTCTCGTCAGTCGCAGCAAGGTTTCGTTCAATATAACGAACAGCCTGAGTAACATTTTGTCCTTTAAGAAAAAGAATACGGTATATATCTTGAATGTCATTTATTCTTTCATTTGGAAACCCTCGTCTTCTTAATCCTATGGAATTTACACCGGCAAATGATAGGGGTTCTCTACCTGCTTTAACATATGGTGGCACATCTTTACGAACCATACTACCACCCGAAATCATTGAATGTGTCCCAATATGAACAAATTGGTGAACAGCTGCAAGGCCTCCAACTATCGCCCACTCACCAATATCAATATGTCCTGCAAGTGTAGCTGCATTTGCAAGTATTACATTATTCCCAAGTATACAATCATGCGCTATATGAACATATGCCATAAGAAGGCAATTATTTCCTATAACTGTTTCCATACTCGCCTTGGTTCCGCGGTTAATAGTAACAAATTCTCGAATAGTAACATTGTCGCCAATTTTGACCATTGTTGCTTCGCCATCAAACTTAAGATCTTGAGGTATTGCAGAAATTACGGCACCAGGAAAAATCCTACAGTTTTTCCCAATTCGAGCACCTTCCATTATAGTTACGTTCGAGCCTATCCAGGTTCCTTCCTCTATAACTACATTCTTTTCGATATTCACAAAAGGTTCAATTACAACATTGGGTGCAATTTTTGCCTGAGGATGAACATATGCTAGTGGTTGATTCATGTTCTTTGGTTCTATTTTTCTTTATTCTTAATTATTTGAGCAACTAAATGGCCCTCCATAACCAGCTTATCTCCCACATAAGCTTTACCATGCATAGAGCATATACCCCTTTTTATGGGAGCGGTTAATTCGATTGAAAAAACAAGGACATCACCAGGAACTACTTTCGATCTAAATCTTACATCATTGATCTTTAAGAAGTATGTGGAATACAATTCAGGTTGATCAACCGAATTGAGTACAAATATACCGCCAGCCTGAGCCATTGCCTCAACTTGAAGTACACCTGGCATTATCGGTTCATCTGGAAAATGGCCAACAAAATAGGGCTCATTCAACGAAACACTTTTCATTGCTACAATATGGTCATCACTCATCTGCAGCACCTTATCAACCAACAAAAATGGGGGTCGATGGGGAAGTATCTTTTTTATATCATTTATGTCGTAATATGGTTTGGCATAAATGTCAAAAGGAGGTTTCTTCAGCATAGCTTTATTTATTTTATGGTTTCTTATTTTTTTTGCAAATTCAGTATTAGCCTGATGACCTGGTCTGGTAGCCGTAATTCTACCCTTTATTGGCATTCCCAATAAAGAAATATCACCAATAATGTCTAATAATTTATGTCGTGCTGGTTCGTTTTGGTAGATTAAGTCAAGATTATTGAGTATCCCATTAGGCTTAACTTTAACTTTGGGTTTGTTAAACAACTCTGCAAGTTTATCCAAATCTTCCTGTGAAACTTCCCTGTTAACAAAGACAATTGCATTATTAAGATCGCCTCCTTTTATGAGGTTATTACTCAATAAAAATTCAAGTTCATGAAGAAACACAAAAGTCCTGCAAGAAGCAATCTCATCCTCAAAATTGTGGATGCTATCCAAATGTGCCTCCTGCTGTCCCAATACATCTGTTTCAT
>FLOH01000969.1_pt1 | contig 49097 bp, 41 predicted proteins | sample 756751 | NCBI WGS metagenome assembly FLOH01 (sample SAMEA4026879, study PRJEB14308) | marine metagenome | biome: coastal water; material: water | depth 74 m | reverse complement strand
GCATATGATGGCATTGATGACGGAGAAATGCAGGCCGCTACTCGGAGTAATTTCTATTCTCTTGAATGGTATAATTATGATGCCGCAATCCGTAAATACTCTGATGCATGGAAAAAAGCGATTCAGGCAATTCACAATTTGGATGCACCCTGTGGTGCCTCAGTAGACTTTTTACCCAGCCAGCAATTTGAAGCCAATGTAACAGTCACACTTTCATGGGAAGCCTTGAATTTTGATGGTAATCCTGATGAGCTGGAGGTCTATTGGTTTAATGAAGACACCAATCTGTGGGTGCTCGTGCCTGATCCCGTTATCGATTCTGTCAATGGAACCGTTTCCGTTAATATCGATCACTTTACCCGCTACGCCTGGGTCAACCCACCACCGCCAACAGATTAAGTGTAAGCATTAATCAAACCTGATATTGATGAAATAAAGTACTTGATCGATGAATCATAACAAACTCAAACCCTTTCTGAAAGCCACTTTAGGGCTGGCATCAGAAAGGTGTGGCGCTGAATTTGAAACACTGATCGCCGATCATCGTAAATCCAGGGAAAAATTTCTTAAGAATTTGTGGGTCGAAGAGGAATCCACTTCAGATGTTGATCGAGAACTTGTCTTTCGCGAGATTGATTTTGATACGATCGTCAACATGGCCACTGATTATTTAAATGCGGATGAACTCATTCGATTCCTCAAGGATCTGGCTGATCTGTCCATGCGTTATGGTCAACTAGATAAAAGCAGGGAAGTCTTGAAGCGAATCATCAAAGACTATTCAACCACGATCTCTCAACAACTGCTGGGGGATATCAATCAGATGCTTGGTAACACATCGCTTCATCAATCAGATTTAGATACCGCCCTGATTTATTACAAAAAAGCTCAGGATATCCACTCGGCAAGTAACGATGACCGTCATTTCGCCAGTGCCTTAAATTCTGAAGGTATAATCCATGCAGAGAAGGGCAACACGCAAGCGTCGCTATCTTGTTTTAAGCAAGCACACAGTTATGCTCAGTCGTCTCAGGATAAGCCCCTCCTCATCCAAACCAGTATGAGCCTGGCAAATCTTTCGCATACCCTGGGTAATTACCAGGAATCATTGATGCATCTGCAGCTGACTTCCGCTTTGATTGCCACAGATGACCCTGATCTTCTGGCGAAGCTTAACCACAATCTGGGTATCACTCACAAGGCTCTCCATAATAGCAGGCTGTCGTTAAAATATTTTGACAAGGCCATTGAATACGCCGAGGCCTGTGGCGATTATTATTTACGCTCATTATCGTTTCTGGAAAAATCGGAAGTGCTGACCAGGGATGGTGATCTAAAAGAAGGCACAGCGTTGTTGACAACTGCTTTTCAAGCTTTTTCGGAATATGGCGATAGACTTGGTATGGCAGATGCCTATAAAGTATTCGGCAGTATTTCAGGACAGCGGAATACCGAAAAACTTGCGATTTCCTTTTTCAACAATAGTTTGAGAATATCAAAGGATTCCGACAATCTATTGGGAATCGGTGAAACCTACACAGCCATGGGGGACTTCTATCAAAGCTTGGGTGATACTAAACAAGCCCTGGCAAGTTACGTCTCTGCAAAAGAAAATTTTGAGACCATGAAAGCCGAGGCTCGAATCGCAGAAATCAATAAGATAATCAACAAACTTGTCTAACTTACAGCTTCCAAACACAATAATTTTGTGCCGGAAGTAATCACAATTATTTAACATTCAGATCCTCCAGCTTTTAGTTGGCGGATTTTGCATGATTAAGGGTGAAAGCAACTTCGGGGAAATTAGACAAGTGGATAAGATATATTGACTTTTGGCGGAAAACGCTCTGTAATGGCTGACAATCTAAAAATATCTGGAATTACTGACTTACTGACCGATGTGATTGTCGTTACATCAAATCAATTCAACGTTATTGAGGCAAATAAGGCAGCACAGGCAGTCATGGGGAAAGGGAAAACCATAATTGGTGCTCCTTGCTTCAGTCTTTTTCACGATCGAGATGAACCCTGTCAGGATTGCCCGCTGGAATCCGCCATCGCCTCAGGTGGAGTAGAAAGCATACATTACTTTGACAAGCGTTATGGAGAATTCTTTGAAGAGCGCATTCAACCGGTTCTCCAAGATGACAAGAGCTTATCCGCTGTAATAATCACCAACCGAAATGTTACCGATGTTCGCGAGAACGAGCAACGGAGTTCCAATATGAAAAAGCTCGCTGCCATTGGTAAACTCAGTAGTGGAGCAGCACACGATTTTAATAACGTCATTGCTGGTGTATTGGGTCGTGTTCACCTGATGCGAAAGACTGCTCAGAGTTTAGAACTCATTAACCATCTTGATAGCATCGAAAGTGCAGTGCATACCGGTTCTGAGACGGTTAGACGTATGCTGGAATATGCAAAAGGTGAAAATTCTAGATCCATGGAGCCGGTGGATTTCCACAATTTAATGGATAACGTCCTCTTTATTACCCAACACAAGTGGGCCAGTATTCCTGAAGAGAAGGGCATTATCATAAAGCTGGTGACAGAGTTTGAGCCAGATTTATTTCTGCAAGGTAACAAGTCTGAACTTATCAATGCTTTCACAAATCTTATTATCAATGCTGTAGATGCCATGCCTGATGGTGGGGTTTTGAAGTTGGTGGCGAAGCGCATAAAGAATCGCATTTTAGTCACAGTGAAGGATACTGGAACCGGGATGACAGCTGACATTGTGGATCGCATATTTGACCCATTTTTCTCGACAAAAGGCAGCAACGGAACAGGTTTGGGCCTGAGTGAAGTATATGGAACAATTCGCCGACATGGAGCCAATATCGAAGTCGAATCAACCGTGGGAAGGGGTACCCAATTTTTACTTAACTTCGAAGCCCTTGATGATTTCAGGAAAAGGCAGATCCAGACCCGGATCGATACATTATCTGCTACCTATAAGATTCTTGCCCTGGATGATGAAGAATATCTCTTGGAAACGTTGAAGGATATCCTGGACGAGGAAGGACACAAGGTAACTTGTTTCTCAACTGCCGCTGAAGCACTCAAATCGCTTCGTGAGAGCGACGATTATGAGATCATCCTAACTGACTATGAGATGCCGGATATTGATGGGCGAGAATTTGCTCACCAAGTAAAATCCTTCAATACTTCCACTCCTATAATATTACTTTCCGGGTGGCCAATATCCCTGGATGAAGATATTGATTTGGCTGGGGTGGTGGATGGCGTGCTTACAAAACCATTCACTATAGAAGATATTCATGCGGCTTTCTTTTCCGCTCTGCACGCTAGTGACTCAAAAGATTCGTGATTGCGGATGCCTTATGATTGGGAAGGGGGAAAATGGCTCGAATTTTAGTTGTAGATGATGATCCTGATATTGTCGAAGCCTTGGAAGACTTCCTGGAAGATCTGGGTCATGAAGTTATCACCGCAGATGATGGCGTGGCAGCCTATAAAACTGCTCTTAAATACCTTCCTGATCTTATCATTCTAGATGTTGATATGCCGGGAAAATCGGGTATCGAGGTTTGCGCAGAACTGCGAATAATGCCTGATACCATGCTCACTCCAATCGTTATCCTGACCGGCTTTGTAGATGATGACACACTTCTCGCTGGGCTTGATGCTGGCTGTGATGACTTCCTGAATAAGCCGCCAAACATCCCTGTATTGAAGGCCCGAGTAAATTCATTATTAAGAATTAGTAACCAACGAAATCAAATAATTGCCACGAATACAGAGCTTGATCAAAAGGTAATACTCCTTAAAATGAGTGAAACTGAATTACGGCGAGCTCTCGATGAAAAAGAAGTTTTGATTAAAGAATTGTATCATCGTACCAAGAACAACATGCAATCAATCACATCCTTGTTAAACCTGCAGGCGTACCAGACCAAGGATCCAGAGCTGGGTAAGGCTTTTCAAGTGACCCAGGATAGAATCAAGTCAATGGCTCTGGTCCATAAAAAACTCTACCAGTCAAAGAGTCTCAATGCCATCGATTTGTCAGACTATCTATCCGAGCTGACTGCAGATTTGATCGCCAGTTATAGTACTGGGTCGGGGCGGATCAAAATAAACCTCCACTGTGAACCGCTTCAGATAAACCTCGAAAAGGCGGTTCCAGTTGGACTGGTAGTCAACGAAATGCTTACCAATGCACTCAAATATGCGTTTCCGAATCTAGGGCTGGGGGAAATCAGTATCAATGGAGAGAAGCTCACAGGTAATACTATTCGAATCACCATAAGTGACGATGGAATTGGCCTACCTAAAGGCTGTGATCCCTTTGCTGGCGATTCATTGGGTTTTAAACTGATCCGAATAATTACTGAGGATCAGCTTCAGGGCACTCTGAATTTTTTGCCCACAACCGTTGGTTTGACAGTGCAGATCGAGTTCTCGTTGCAGTAACATCCACTGAAAGTATATAAGTTAATTAAAATAAAAGAGGCTGTCTCAGAGCCTGAGGCGGAGTTCGGTCAGATTAAGGCGAATCCGTCAGTTCAGACGGTTCCTACTCAGAGGTCTTGAGAAGGTGACGTTAGAGTTCAGTTTGGTTGCTATTGCTCATAATTTCATGAAACTATGGCTAAGAATCATGATAAAGTTAAAAAATAATAGACATTTTTGCATCTGAAAGACTGTTCTTGGTCTCTCAGATCTGAAAATAACGCCCGAATCCTATCTTTCGCTGTAGTCTGTGTATATCCGTGCAAATCCTTGGCTACAAACAAAAGAGGCCGCCCCATTTTCTGAGACAGCCTCTTGTACACCAGCCAGGAGTCGAACCCGGAACCTTCTGGTCCGTAGCCAAACGCTCTATCCAATTGAGCTACTGGTGCATTCTTCCAAAAAATGACTCTTGTCATATAACAGTGTAGCGCGTAGGGGAGTCGAACCCCTGTTACCGGCGTGAGAGGCCAGCGTCCTAGACCACTAGACGAACGCGCCAAATTAGACAAAAATATCGATGATACACTGGGAATCGGAATAAATATCCAAGTGTTTAAATCGATGCCCAAGCCTGGTTATACCTACCTGTGTATAGAACCTTATTCATCCTCAATACGGGAATAATAAGAGTTCCGAGCCATAATCAAAAAGCGTTGCCGGGGGAGGATTCGAACCCCCAATGAAGGAACCAGAGACCTTAGTGATACCATTTCACCACCCGGCAAAAACCTTAAAGCGCGGCGAATATAAACAGTAGCCCAAGGCATGGCAATATTATATTCCCAACAGTTTAAGGGTACACTCATCAGTGATAAATTATCAGTCGATCTGTGTATATTAGCTTATGATTTGAAGAATATTATTCCTAATCAGCTGTAAGGGAGAATATGGTATCTGCACAACTGGCAGACACAAAGATTCCCATTTCTGAAGCTGAAAAAGATCTTATCCTGCCAATTCTTGAGATATCCTCAGCTAAATGGTCTCCAGCACAGGTTTGTGCATATACCCTGTTAATATATATTATGTCGAGTGCTTATTTTATCTAAGAAGAGCAGCTCTGCCCTTCTTATGATTGATTCATCCCAAACTACTTGACAACAATATTCACGATACGGTTAGGAATCACTATCTCCTTGACAATGGTCTTACCTTCCGTGTATTGTTTTATAGAGCTATGCGCATAGGCCAGTTCTAGAATAACCTCTTTCGCAGCGTCTACTTCAACTTCGATTTGCCCGCGAACCTTACCATTGACTTGAATCGCTAAATTAAGCAGGGTCTTTTCCAGAAGTTTATCATCATATTCTGGCCACGGACTGTATGCCAGGATATTACTATTGCCTAGCAATTGCCACATTTCCTCTGCTATATGAGGCGCAAATGGGTTTAACAGAACTAATAATGTTTCTAGTGCAACCCTTGGAACTTGATTAAGTGACCTTAAATGGTTGGAAAACACCATTAATTGCGAGATTGCTGTGTTAAATGCCAATGCATCCAGATCCATTCCCACTTTTTTGATGCTGGCATGCATCATAACAAGTGTTTCAGTGTCCGGTTGTGCACTTGTTAATTCTATAACCTGGTATTCATCATTAATAAAATGACGCCAGAGTTTGTTTAAAAATCGATAAACACCTTCTATACCATTGGTATTCCAAGGTTTAGAGCGTTCCAGGGGTCCCATAAACATCTCGTATAGACGCATAGAATCAGCACCGTACTGTTTGACCACATCATCTGGATTTATGACATTCCCCCTGGATTTGGACATTTTTTCGCCATCCATACCCAGGATCATCCCCTGATTTACTAACTTTTGAAAGGGCTCTTTTGTTGATACAAACCCTAAATCGTACATAACTTTATGCCAGAATCGGGCATACAATAAATGGAGTACTGCATGCTCAGCACCCCCAATGTATAAATCAACTGGCATCCAATATTTCTCTTTTTCTAAATCCCAGGCTTGATCATTGTTATGCGGATCAATAAATCTCAAATAATACCAGCAAGAGCCAGCCCATTGTGGCATTGTGTTGGTTTCACGTCTGTAAACTTTACCGGACGCCGGGTCAACAACCTGTAACCATTCCCTGGCATTGGCCAGTGGGCTCTCCCCTGTTCCTGATGGTTTAATACGATCGAGCACTGGAAGTGTCAGCGGTAAGTCACTATCTGACAGTGGAATAATATCATTTCCATCTTTTAAGATCGGGAAAGGTTCGCCCCAATATCTTTGTCGTGAGAACAGCCAGTCACGCAATTTATAATTCGTCGCTATCTTGCCTTTACCCGTTGTCTCCAACCAGTCACTCATCTTGTCAATTGCCTTGGAAGGTTTCAGTCCATCAATCGAAAACCCACCATCTGACGTGGCTGAGTTGATCATCAATCCAGCTTCTATTGTGGTGAAGGCCTCTTCACTGATATCTCCCCCGGAAACCACCTCTACAATTGGCAAATCAAATGTTTTTGCAAATTCATAGTCCCGCGTGTCATGGGCTGGCACCGCCATGATTGCTCCAGTACCATAACTCATTAACACGTAGTCACTTACCCATATTGGTATCAAGGCCTGATTGACGGGATTAATTGCATAGGCACCCGTAAATACGCCTGTTTTCTCCTTGGCCAATTCAGTTCTGTCCAGATCACTCTTTCGTTCTGCTTTCAAACCATATGCTTTGACAGCTGACAATTGATCAGTAACAGTTATTTGGTCCAGATAGGGGTGTTCAGGTGCTACAACCATGTAAGTGGCACCAAAAAGCGTATCAGGTCTGGTCGTGAATACTTTGAGCGATAAGTCATAACCATTAACAGGAAAATTAACTTCGGCACCCTCGCTCTTACCGATCCAGTTCCTCTGCATATCCTTGATTGATTCGGACCAGTCCAAATCATCGAGGTCGCTCAAGAGTCGATCTGCGTATGCTGTAATTTTTAACATCCATTGACGCATGGGTTTTCTGATGACAGGATGGCCACCGCGCTCTGATTTGCCATCGATAACTTCTTCGTTTGCCAGTACGGTTCCAAGTGCTGGGCACCAATTGACAGCAACTTCTGCTTCGTATGCGAGGCCTTTTTTGAATAATTGCAGAAAAATCCACTGAGTCCACTTATAGTAGGCCTCATCTGTGGTATTAATTTCTCTATCCCAGTCATAGGAAAAACCCAGGGATTGAATCTGTCGTTTAAAGGTAGCAATATTTTCTGCCGTTTTTATTGCCGGCGGAGTGCCCGTTTCAATTGCATACTGTTCAGCTGGAAGGCCAAAGGCATCCCAACCCATGGGATGCAGAACGTTAAATCCACACATACGCTTGTATCTAGCAATGATATCTGTTGCTGTATAGCCCTCAGGATGCCCTACATGGAGCCCTGCACCTGATGGGTAAGGAAACATATCAAGGATATAATATTTTGGCTTGTCGGAAGGACCATCAAGCGTTTTGAATGTTTTATTCTCGTCCCAATACTTTTGCCATTTCGCTTCGAATTGATCAAATGGATATCGCTCAGCCATAATTACCCTCTGTTAAATAAAAAGCGCGGACTCAAATCCGCGCTGGAAACATCTACATGTCGGGGTGAGAGGATTTGAACCTCCGACCTCTTCGTCCCGAACGAAGCGCGCTACCGGGCTGCGCTACACCCCGAAATGGTCTAAAAAAGCGCGATAGTATATCATTCTAAGCATCTGTTAGCAAAAGTTTAATTGATTATAAGGCCGCTGGAGGGCTATCCCACAATCTTTATGCCCGTCATGGTGATAATTGTAACAATCGTAGCACTCATGAGGAGACCTGTAAATATAGCAGCGAAAGCTTTTGGATATGACAACCCAAACAGGAAGGCTGCTGCAGCGCCGGTCCATGCACCCGTTACAGGTAATGGTATCCCAACAAAAATAACCAATCCCAGGAACTCCCAGGTCTCTATCAGTTTTCCTTTCCGCCGCGTTCTCAAAAATAACCAGCTGAAAAACCTGTCACCTTGTGGCCATTTCCTTAAAAAATTTGGAATGGGTCCTAATAGGACCAGAATTGGAATCGAAATCAGAAAATTTCCAGCCACAGCCCAGATAAAGGCTTGCTGCCAGGTCATCTTCCCCATGGTGATTGCCCAGGGTAAAGCAACCCTGAGTTCACCGATGGGCGTCATTGATAGCAAAAAAGTGATCCACCGCGGATCCTGGATAAAGGTTTGAAAATAATGAAGCACTGCAGCTACCACTTGAAGCTCCTAAAAACGGTTCTGATGAACCTAAGTGTATCCTTGATTAAATGTATATTGCTAGCCTCAGTTCCATATATCACAGGTATCCACTGCCATGCTAGATTCATTTTTAGTTTTGCAGCATTAAAAAATACAGCGGATTCAAATTGAAAACCATCTTCAATCGAATCCCATAAACGACTGTCATTCAGGGGATAACACCGATATCCGACCTGACTATCATAGATTCTTAACGAGGTTCTCAATGACAGAATCATACTGGTAACATTATTTGAAATCATGCGATGTACAGGCATTTCCGGTTTGAGTAAGTCGCGCCGACCCACACACAAGACTTGTGGTGATCCGATGCTTACTTGAACAAAGTTTTCGATGAGCCTTGGATCATGTTGACCATCTGCATCAAGAGTCACGGCGTGTGTAAATACGGAGCGCGCTGCATATTCCAATCCAGTTTTCAAAGCAGCGCCCTTGCCCATATTATGGTCGTGTTCAAGATAGCTACATGCTGGCAAGTCTGACTGTGTCAATTGATCCTGGGACCCATCATTGACCACCAGAATTGGGTATGAACAGATAGCTTGAATTTCACTGATGAGCCTTAAAAGCGAATCCCGACCGTTAAAGACCGGGATTAATATAATTGGTTTCACGGTAACTGTGGACACCGTGTAATTCACTCCTAATTGAGCGATGCTCTCGTTTCAAGAACTTTATTTGTTGATCCCTCTGTCACCGTAAATGAAAGCACCTTCTTCTTTACCGACACTTTAATGATGGAGTTCGACTTGACTTCACCCTTGAGAGTCATTTCGGCAATTTTGTCCTCAATCAGATTCTGGATAATTCGCCGTAACGGACGCGCTCCATATTCTGCGTCAATCTCTTGATCTATGATTAAGGCTTTTGCCGTTGGACTCAGTTTGATGATAATATTCTTCTCATTGGCATAGTTGCTGACATCATCAAGAATCAAATCCACTATCTTAATTAAATCTTCCCGTACCAAGGAGTTAAACACCAATGAATCCGTCAATCTGTTGATAAATTCTGGTTTAAATGTATCTTTCATTTCTTTTTTAATCTTGGCAGACTGCTCGCTAATGACGGATTTTTGGTCTTTACTATTGAATCCAATGCCTGCTTGAGTCATATTTTTTAATCCAAGATTGGATGTCATGATCAATATGCAGTTCTTGAAATCCACAACATGACCGAGACTATCTGTGAGATGCCCTTCATCCATAATCTGAAGCAGCATATTATATACTTCTGGATGTGCTTTCTCAATTTCATCAAATAAGACCACACTGTAAGGATTTCGTCTGACTGCTTCAGTTAAAGTTCCGCCCTCTTCATAGCCTACGTAACCTGGAGGGGCACCAATGAGGCGACTTACATTAAACCGCTCTGAATACTCCGACATGTCTATTTTGATAAGCGCTTTTTCGTTTTGGTAGATATACTTGGCCAGCACTTTGGCCATCTCTGTTTTGCCCACACCTGTTGGTCCCAGGAACAGAAATGAACCAATCGGACGTCTGGGATCACGAAAACCACTCCTGGCCCGACGTAATGCCTTGGCCATAGCCGCGATTACATGCTCTTGTCCTACAAGATGCTTTGTAATTTCAGATTCGAGCTTTAATAGCCGCTCTGCTTCGCTTTCAGCCACATCCTGAATGGGTATACTGGTCATCAGAGAGACAACAGCAGCGATATCTGCTATTTTGACCTCTGGTGGGTCAATCTTCATGGCAGTGGTCCACTCTTCGTTGGCGACTTCTAACTGTTGGGTTAAATGACGCTCATCATCGCGGAGAGAGGCGGCCAGCTCAAATTCTTGATTTCGGACCACGTCTTCTTTACGGAGTCGCAGATTATCCAGATCATTCTCGAGTTTTACAATGTTGTCTGGAATATCGACGTTGGCAAGATGCACACGTGCGCCGGCTTCATCCATGACATCAATTGCTTTATCTGGATGAAATTTATCTTGAATGTAGCGACTTGAATAGGAAACAGCAGCTTCCAAAGCTTCATCACTGTATTGAACATTGTGATGTGCTTCGTAACGGTCTTTCAAGCCATGGAGGATCTGTAGTGTTTCTTTTCTGGACGGTGGTTCAACCATTACCTTCTGAAAACGACGTTCCAGGGCACCATCTTTTTCAACATATTTTCTGAATTCATCCAGTGTCGTTGCACCAATACACTGCAAATCTCCGCGAGCAAGCGCAGGTTTGAACATATTGCTTGCGTCCATAGAACCGCTGGCTGATCCAGCTCCCACAATAGTATGCAGTTCATCGATAAAGAGAATAATATCATCATTCTTTTCTAACTCTGATGTAACAGCCTTCATTCTTTCTTCAAACTGACCGCGATATTTAGTGCCAGCTATCAGCGCTGCCAGATCCAGCGAAACGACCCGTTTACTCAATAATATCCGAGGTACTTTTTTACCGATAATTCGCAGAGCGAGACCTTCAGCAATGGCCGTTTTTCCAACACCTGGTTCACCGATCAAAACCGGATTGTTTTTCTTACGACGTGATAGAATTTGAGCGACACGCTCGATTTCCTTATCGCGTCCAATTACGGGATCCAATTTACCGGCTCTGGCGTGTGCTGTCATGTCACGACCAAAATGATCCAATGCAGGGGTTTTACTCTGTGGTTTTCCCTTGATCCCTTCACTTTCCCGACCACCAGCTTCAGGGGAGAACTCCATTTCATCACGGACAACTTCATAATCAATACTGAATTGGGCTAACATATCAGCCGCGATACCCTCCTGCTCCCTGAGAATGGCAAGCAACAGATGCTCGACATCTACAACGTCAGCATTCAGATCTCTGGCTTCTTGATAGGTGTTCTTTAATATTCTTTCGGCTCTTTTTGTGAAGGGTAAAGTACCAAGAATCATAGTACCACCCGAAGTTCTAATCTGTTCTTCAATATGACTTTTTATCTCGTTGGGGTCAATATTCAAGGATTGGAGAATTTCTATGACTTTGTTATCACCCTGTCTGAAGATTCCGAGCAGAAGATGTTCCGAGCCTATATATGCATGTCCAAGACGAATAGCCTCCTCTTTTGAGAGTTGAATTACGGCCTGGAGTTTTTTATGGAAATTTGCTTTCAATTTATTACCTCAATAATATTTCATATTTTCAACAGCCAGTAATATAGGGCACAAATGGCTTAGATTAAAAGAATGTGAATATTTATTTGCTTATGTCAGCGAGAAGACACGATCACAAGCAGCAGACAATGAACGGCTGTGGGTGGCGATGAGAAAGGATTGATCAAATTCAATTCGGACAGATTGAATAAGTTCGATGAGTTTTTTACCATTATCAGGATCCAGATTCCCCGTTGGCTCATCAGCAAGGACCAATTCAGGACGATTCATCAAAGCCCTGGCAACAGCCACCCGTTGCCTCTCACCCCCTGATAGTTGAGACGGTTTATGATGCCGTCTCTCGTACACTCCAACGGCTTCCAGGAGACTTTTTGCACGCTCATTGGCCGTTTCTTTGTCAAGATCCACAATCTTTGCTGGAATCAACACGTTTTCCAAAGCAGTGAACTCTGGCAACAGGTAGTGGAATTGGAATATGTAACCCAGATTCTCTGCCCGAAACCGGCTCAAATCGTTATCATTCATCGCATGAGGATGTTTTCCCGAAATAATCATCTCTCCAGAATCAGCTTCATCAAGAGTTCCGATGATGTTAAGCAGTGTTGTTTTGCCTATACCTGAGGGTCCATTGATGGCAACAATCTCCCCTCTGGTCATGCTAAAGTTTATATCCTTCAAAACGTGAAGCCGTTCCCCCACACCGGAATAGCTTTTGTTTAAATTGATCACTTCGAGTACGGTTTCCATAATCTACCTTTTGTAGTTGATGGCGTCTAAGGGTAATAAATTTGCTGCTTTGCGTGATGGGTAGCGAATTGAGAATTGGACAATGGCAAAGGCGACTGCACCGACCATGAGCACCTCATCCCAAAATATTTCTACAGGAAGTACGGGAATGAGATAAATATCTTCAGGTAATCGTATCCAACCCCATTGCGCCTGACTCAGCACCAGTAACGTGCCAACGAGTAAGCCCAGTACCACGCCGAGAAAAGCAACGATGAGCCCCTGGAGGTTAAAGATCTGTTTAATATTTGATGCATGAGCACCCATGACGCGTAAAATACCGATATCTGCTGTCTTTTCCAGAACCATCATCATCAGGGAGCTTACGATATTAAATACTGCGATAAGGATGATTAAATTCAGCCCAATAAAACTACCCCATTTTTCCATCTGCATTGCGTCAAACAGCGTACGGTGCTGATCATGCCAGGTTTTGATTTCAATATCCGGCCATTCATTTGATAACCTGCTTTTCATTTCATCGGCTTGATTGAAATCATGTAATTGGACGTGGATAACATCTTTACCAGCAGATTTAAACATCCTGCGACCTTCTGTATAGGCAATGATGGCCAGGCTACGATCAAAATCAAAAATATCCGATCTAAATATGCCAGTAACCACGAAATGGCGTTGAGGAATCCGGAATAATCCTGGGCGCGTGTCCAAAGGGCTCTGTACGGAAACCGTATCCCCTATTTTTAAAAAATGGTTGTCAGCTACCGCTGCCCCGATAACAATTCCAGGTAATCCAACGCTTGTCCGATTCAAACGGCCTGATAGTTCCCGGCTATTGCTGTAATCAGTAAGCAGATAATCCCATTTATCCTGATCAATTGCCCGAATGTTTAACACCGTTTTCTCGTCCCGAATATCAAGAACAGCTTTGCGTTCAGTACTGTAATAGATAGATTTGGCTTCAGGTATGAGCACTCTAATCCGATCAATATCAGCATCAGCTGAAATTACCATATGTGGGATAAAATTTGCAATTCGTCGGGTGACTTCACCTTCAAAACCATTTAAAATTGCCATGGTCACAATGAGAGCGATCACCCCAAGAGCGATACCAAGAATGGAAATCCCCCCTACCAGACTGATAAATTGGTTACTTCGTTTTGTGAAGAAGTAGCGCCTGGCCATATACCAGTTGAGCTGATTCATTCCTGCCTCAATGTGTCCGCCGGTTGTAGCTGACTCGCCTGCATGGCTGGGATGATGGATGAAATTACAGCCAGCAATATGACCCCGGTGGATATCCCAATGACATCTTCGATTCCGATTAAGATGGTCACTTTATCCATAAAATAGACATCACTGGGCAAAGAGATGAGACCGAAACTGCTCTGAAGCCAGCTGAAAAGAAGGGACAGGACAACACCGACCAGGGTTCCCACCAATCCCATCATAAAGCCCTCTAAGGCAAATATTCTTCTGATTCGTTTCCGACTGGTACCCAGTGCCCTTAGCGTACCAATTTCAGTTCGCTTCTCCATAATGATAAGGATAAGGGTACTGGCGATATTTACCACTGCAACGATCATTATCAGGCTGAAGATCACAAATATGGGGAGTTGCTGAGTCTGCATCCAATTAAACAGAGTCTGGTGCCGGTCACGCCATGAAATGGATAGATGGGAATACGGTAGAATCTCATCTACCTGCTCCATTACTTGATCTGTTAGTGCTAAATCACTCAGGAATATCCCATAATCGTCACCTTTACCGGCATCAGGGAATAGTTCATTCATGGTTTCAGGTGAACAATACAAATAGCTTTTGTCGTAATCAACCATGCCAGACTCATAAATGGCATGAACTTCAGTGGCGGCAATGGAAGGTAGACCCAGTTGATCTGTAAATGAGCCCAGGTCGTAAGCCAAAATTCGGTCAGAAACACGAATCTGAAGTTGGTCAGCCAGGGCGGCACCTATGATCAGACCTGTTTTGGTGGTTTCCTTGCTTTGATAATTTCCACTCACTGAATAAAGTTTTTTGAGCGCATTCTCAGGCATGACTTCAAGGAGAGCACCCTCAGTGATTCCATTCGCTTTAAGCATTACTTCAATTTTTTTGATGGGAAAAATATTATCTACACCTGGAATGGCAGCTATCTGTTCAATCTTATCTGAGTCCAGGTCGAAGCCAGATTCAAAAAGCTTTTCAATGCGAATATGCGTATCAAAACCAATGATCTTCTGGGTAACGACAGATTCAAAACCACGCATCACTCCCAGAGCCAGCACCAGGGCGGTAACTCCTAAAGCCATCCCGATCATTGTTGTGCGCGAGATAAATGCTATAAAGGGAACGCGATGTTTTCCGAAGAGATACCGTGTTGCAAGATAGGCAGTATAGGACACGTGTCAGGTTTTCAATCTATCCCTTTGAATCAGGACGCATCTGCGGGAAAAGCAATACATCTCGGATCGATCGATTCCCGGTGAGCATCATAACCAGACGGTCAAGACCAAGACCTACCCCGCCTGTAGGAGGCATACCATATTCCATTGCTTGTAGAAAATCCTCATCGAGACTCTGGGCTTCTTCATCTCCAGCAGCTCGCAGAGCAGATTGAGCTTCGAGACGCTCACGTTGATCAATGGGATCATTCAGCTCTGTAAAAGCATTGGCAAATTCATTCCCGGCAATGAAGAGTTCAAAACGCTCCACAAAGATGCCGTCACTATCTCGTTTATTCTTAGCCAGCGGTGAAATTGCCTTTGGGTACTCCGTTACAAATGTCGGTTCAATCAGGTGGGGCTGGACCAGTGCATCAAAAAGTGCATCCAGAAGCTGTCCATAGTTGGAATCACTGGGAGCTTCAATTTTATGGTCACGACAAACTTTCAACAGATCGTTTGTATCCGCTTTGGAGAGATCAATGCCCGCATGCTCCTGGACCAACGAGGCCATGGTTGCTTTTTTGAATGGCTGGGTCAGGTCAATTTTATGATCGTCATACTCAAAAATACTTTGACCTAAATCTTTAGCCAGGTGTTTGAATAATGCTTCCACCTGATCCATGAGGTAAAAGTAATCCACATAGGCCTCATACCATTCAATTGCTGTAAATTCGGGATTGTGGGTGCGATCCATACCTTCATTGCGAAAATTTCGTGAGAACTCGAACACTTTCTCGAAACCACCAATAATCAGGCGTTTCAAGTAAAGTTCATCTGCAATTCGCAAAAATAATTCCATATCCAATGCATTATGGTGGGTTTTAAATGGTCTGGCAGAGGCCCCACCGTAGAGCGGCTGCAAAATGGGTGTTTCGACTTCCAGGTAATCTGCATCATCAAAGAAAGTGCGAATACTTTTATAAATTTTCGCCCGCTTCACAAAGGTCTTTTTCACATCGGGATTCACTATTAGGTCAAGATAACGTTTGCGGTAGCGCTGTTCCTTATCTTCAAACCCATCAAACAAATGACCCTCTTTTTCCTTAACATTCGGGAGCGGACGGATATTCTTACTCAGCAGCGTCAATTCAAACACCTTGAGGGTTTTTTCTCCAGTGCGGGTACTCATCAACTCGCCCCTGACACCGACAAAATCGCCAATATCCATAGACTTGAACATGCTATATTTGTCTTCGCCGATATCTTCCCGGCTCACATAGAGCTGAATCCGACCACTGCCATCCATGATGTTTGCAAAACTGGCCTTGCCCATGACACGTTGGGACATAAGTCGTCCAGCCAAACGCGTTTCCTGTTTGCCCAAAAGGTCATCAAACTGTTCCAGGGCTTCAGTGATTTTATGGCTTCGATCAAAATTGTGTGGAAATGGATCAATGCCATCAGCTCTAAGATGTACAATTTTTGCTTTTCGCTGATCCATGATTTCATTTAAAGTACGTTCACTCATCAGGATTCGTTTCCCATCTGGTTCAATAGATATGCTTTAATAAAACTGTCAATTTCCCCGTTCATGACCGCCTGGATATTTCCAGTCTCATGCTTTGTACGGTGATCTTTTACCATGGTATATGGATGAAAGACGTATGATCGAATTTGATTACCCCAGCCAATTTCTGTCTTTGAGGAGGCCAATTGATCCATTTTTGCCTGTTCTTTTTCTTGCTCAAGTTTATAAAGACGGGCTTTGAGCATTTTCATCGCCGTTTCTTTATTCTTATGCTGTGATCGCTCATTTTGACACTGCACCACAACACCTGTTGGAGCATGGGTCAGTCTTACAGCTGAATCCGTCTTGTTGATGTGTTGTCCACCAGCACCACTGGCCCGGTAGGTGTCAACACGAACTTCACTCATGTCGATAGTGATTTCAATTTCAGTATCATAAAGTGGATAAACATAGACTGAGGCAAATGAAGTATGACGTCTGGAATTAGAATCAAAAGGACTGATCCGGACCAGACGATGGATGCCATTTTCGGCTTTGAGATATCCAAAGGCGAAGTCACCGCGAACCTCAATCGTAGCATCCTTTAAGCCAGCTTCATCACCCGGCAGATAATCAAGTGTTTTCCACGACCAGCCGCGCAGATCCAAGAAGCGGGTGTACATTCTGTAGAGCATTTCAGCCCAATCCTGGGACTCGGTACCCCCTGCTCCTGGATGTATGGTGACTATACAATTCAGGGAATCATCATCATGGCTGAGTAATTGACGTAGCTCGTAGTCATCCAGAGTAAGTCGAAATTGTCTCAGCGATTTTTGGAGCTCTGTTTCCAGTGATTCATCTTGATCTTCAAGGGCCAATTCCAGCAGAATGTCCAGATCCTCTTCATGGGTCAAAACATTTTGCCAATCAGATACTTGACCTTCAAGGAGATTTATCTTCTTTAATGTTTCCTGAGCCAGTGCCTGATGACTCCAGAAATCATCCTTAAGAGAATGACCTCTTAATTCATCAAGCTCGGTTTGAACCGTAACCAGATCAAAGATGCCCCCTCAGCGTGTCAAGACGCTGCTTTAGGTCACCCATTTCATCTTTAATTTCATCAAACATATGACTACAACGTCGATCTGGTATAGAGATAATAACCATTGATAAGCGTAACCAACAAATTGATGTAAGGAGTTGCTGTGCTCAATATTTTCCAGACGGTGCCCTTAACAATAATTGTGTCATTCGGGTATATCTTTGGGATGTATTTGTCATCGCCAGTTTCAAGAAATTTGGCAATATCTGCAATAATGATGCGTTCTTCTCCTTCAGTCTTGTTAAAGCGAATGATCCTGACATTGCTTAACTTTGCCTTGTCAGTAGGACCGCCTACATAACTTAACAGTGAGATTAAATCTGCATCACTGGGTACCATCTGAACACCCGGTTGTTTCACCTCACCCCAAACCCGGATCACCATACTTAAGCGCCCAGTCTCGGGATCGATGATATAGCGTGGATCCGTGTTGGATTGATCTTTGTTTTGAGCCCATCCCAGTTGAATCATAAAGAGAATTGAAAAAATAATAAATAGTCGTTTTTGCACCATAAACCCCATAAAATATTTTAAGGACTAAAATTTATAATTAATCCCAATTTTTTGCATCTTAGCCAACTCGTGTTGACTAAAAGAGTAATCAATAATAAACTTTTTTAAGGCAATGCCAAGACCAAAGGAAGGCATGTATCCATCATGGCCTCCACGGAGATAAACTGTATTCTTCAAATTGAGTTCAACACCATATTGACTAACGTTTTTATATCTGGATTGACTTGCGTATGTGAAGCTTACCCGGCTAGAGTAATTAAGCAGATTTTGCGAAACTGAGTAACCTGTTGCCAGACCTCGTTTTATCGCATCTTGATGTTCAGTAGTCCAGTAAACCGGTGTATTCAGAATATCCGAGAAGAACAAGCCAATGCCAAATTCGGTCTGTTCCAGAATTTGATTCATTCCTGCAAGATTAAACAATAATTGGCCCCCAAAATCAATTCCAGAACCGATACCCCGATTGTCAACCAGGACTTTATCCAAATACTTTAACGAAAACCCCAGAGGCAGTCTGCAAGGAATCTTGAAGAATTTCCAGCCCATATTAATCTCAAATGTATATTCATGGGCAACGGTCAGAAAGAGGGCATCTTCTCGATAATTGATCGAATTACCTGCCCCCACACCTAATGAGAGGACAGAATCTCTGCGGGTAATTGGAGTTAGCCCTGATAGATTTGGTCTGTAATACAGATCAGCTACCGAGTTGTGGATAATCGTAATACCAATGGCATAGCTACTTCTGGTAACCATAGAAGCTTCAACACCGACATTGCTGGCAAGTCCACCAAATTGTTCATAAACCATATTAATTTGTGGTTTTTTTATCAGGGCAAAACCGGCCGGGTTATTCATGGCGTGTCCGCTTGTCACTGTGGCAGCGACCGAACTATAACCCAGTGATTGGGCATGTGGATACTGACTTGCCAGCAGGAATGCGTCGGCGTATTCACCTGCCTTCAGACTGGCAATACCTGTTATTATCAGAACCATGATGTGAAACCTGGCTCTCATCGATTCTTCACCATTTTGCCTACGGGTCCCACAAGCACATCACCGTCAATTTCCCCCCTGATTCGATAGAAGTACACACCGTTGGCAACAAAATCATCATTCCGATCACGACCATTCCAGGGCACTTCATGATACCCTATTGCACCCAGCGAAATGCTAACCCTGGCGCTAAACGCATCAATTGTCTGCAATTTGAAACCCGAAAGTGTAAATATTTCGATGACGACATCAGTCAAAGGTTGGGTCAATTCATATATCAGTAAAGTTTCGCCTTGAAACGGATTTGGGAAATTACCATAGTCAATGATTTCAGCCTCACCAGCAACAACGGCAGAGATGACTTCCGGATTTGACCAATTACCGAGAGCATCACTCACTTGATAAGAGATTTGATGAGCGCCTACATTGAGTTCCACCTGGGCGGAAATACTCATTAATCTGCCTGTATCCGTTGTATCTCCCAAAAGAGGAACAATTGGAGTACCATCGACAAGGATCGATACATCTTCATTACGCCACGAAAATCCGTTCTCATCCTCAGACAAAAGATTGATGCGGCTATTCTCAATGATGTAGTCACCATCAAAGAACAATTGCCCCTCAACCATCATGGATACTTCAGGTCCGCTGAAATTTGATTTCTGACCCATGGCAATAATGCCAGATCCATTGAGCTCATAACTGGTTTCTATTTTGGGGAGAATACGCCATAAGGGCAGTCCCATATCTTTGAAAAATAATGGTTTTTCCGAATTAATTTCATAACGTAAATCCAGTAAGGAGGACTTTAAACTGTAGCTACTAGAGTCCTGATACAATGAGACACCGGGTAGACTGGTAATAATGTCATCATAAATACTTAGCTTCACCCAACAGGTATCAGGGGCAACGGCAGCAATTGAACCATTAGACCAGAGTGGAATTGAAGTACCAGAAATCCCGTCAAAACTGAATCCAATCCCAGGCAACACCTGGAAATACTCAGATATCAATTCTGACTCTATGGTATTGTCACTGATGTCAGAATCAGGTCCATATTCCAGGGAAGCCGTCAAATGGACTGAGTCAAGACCAAAGAATGAAGCTACAAACAAGCTATTATCGCCAGCTAAAAGTTTAACAGAAGTTGAGAGTTCCTGTGAAAAGTCTATCGATGTTTGCTGAAGTTCCAGGATTGCCAGAGCCTCATTTATCCCAAATAATGAATAATCTAGGAAAATACCACAGGTCTTGGCACTGAATCCTGCTCGTATCCGATTGACTGATAGGGAGATAGCATCGGGCAGGTAAAGTCTGAATGTCGGCGAATTCTGGAGTAGCAATCCTCCATGGTATGCCGAAAATGAATAATATGTAAATCCGCTCCTGTTGATCAAGTCAGCGGATTCTGATACAACCCACCAACCATTCACCTGGATAAGGGTTATCGTGCCCGTGTTGCTTCCAGAGAGAAACATAACCAGGCTATCGGCGTTTTGAACAGTTGAGTGAAACCTAACCTGAATTGGCAATTGGGTATAATTTGAAAGCGCTTCGGCGGTCGGTACTTGATGTTCAAACCAATCTGAAGCTATGGAATAACTGGCGAAACCCTGAATTGCCGGAAGATTCGGACCTCTATCCAGTGTAAATATGGATCGGCTCACTCCATCAGCTGCCCCATCCTCCAGATCAAACGGAAATTCCCGAGTTTGCTCAGTATTGAAAACCTGAGGTTCTGACCACCATGGATGCCCCGCCGAATTGATTGGCAAAAGCTTGAGCAATCCATTTTCAGATCCAGGATAACTTATTACCACCTGTTCATTGGGCATGTAAATCGGCTTCAAAGAAGCCAGCAGGTTTTGATTTTCTGGAAGTGGCAGACGGGTAGTCGGGTCACCAAGAAAATTGTATTGAAACAACATGGATGGTTTCAAATAGTCATAACCACTGGAAGCCAGAAAATATTCCATCCGAGCAATGTCAATTATCTCTCCAACTGGTTTATGATCCTCAAGAAGTCGTCTTAAGAGCGGTTGAATCATTAAATAGTCATTAATAATCCAGCCCACACCAGATGACCCAAACCAACCAATGGCGCCAGCTGGCGATTCAGTGAGTACAACCTCTCCGAGACCTCGTGATTGTGCAAATGAGGCTGTGAAGCAAGTCATGCTGGTAACAAAAGCCGGCGCTGATTCAGGGTGCAGGTAATTGATATCATCTCTGACAAACAGGGAGCGATCTGCCCATACCGCGCCACCCCCATGTCCCAGAAAATTGATCAGGATTTTTCCGGCATTCCAATGAGCGACCAGTGAATCTGTATCCCCCCAAAAGACTTGCCCTTCTGAATCACGATCAATAAATATCCTGGAAGGCATGTACGACTGAGGGATCGAGTTTTTCAGCAATGATTCACTTTGAGATTTGAAAGTTACATCGAAACCTGCAATTGTGATAAGTTCATTTTGCCAAGCCCCATAATTCTCCTGAGAACCATACCGAATAAGTTTTGACAGGGTCATATTAAGATTTTCGGGATTGCTGACAGGGATACGACCGATATGAATGTCCGGTATGTAGTCATCTCCACTGATGAGAGAATACCAATAATCTGCTTCAGCAGCGCCCCAACCGTATGTTTGCATGTAGAATGTTGGAATATTTTTCAGTCGGGTATCTCGTTTTGCTTGCTGAGGATTTGATATTGCATCACCGACAAGAAGGACATATTCTGGGTGAGAAGGCCAATAATTATAAGCATAATTCAAAAACGATTTAATGGCAAAAGGTGAGCTTATCCCATAGTTGAATTCATCATAGATATCTCCAACTGAAACAGTTATAGGATTCCAGCCCTCACTCTGCTTAAAAGCCAAATACTCATCGAGTCTACCAGAATATTCCGGGATCGTGATCACAATAAAGTCACCGTCCTGCTCCCGGAGAGAAGCTGAAGTATCCATTACCATTTTCACTGGTTGAAAAAGACTTTCAACAGCAGATGCCCAATAATCAGGGGTTGCATCGCTCATTTGATCCTGAAATACGAGACTATATTTTGCTTGTCCAGCATCCCAATTTTCACGGATACTAAAACCGGTTATTTTTGATAAACCTTCTTTGTAGAGTACCAAATCATGGGAAGAAAAATTATTTAGCTCCATTTCAAGATTGGTTGATGGATTGATGAATGATTTTCTGAATCGAAGTGCATCCTTATGAGCCATCAAAAGATGCTCGTAGCTGATTTCAACCCAATTGAGCACGATTTTATCATAGTTACCTGGCTGTGTACTCACCGGCGCCAAAATCCCTAGCGTGTTGTTCCCATTCTGAGATAAAATATTATGTGACAAATTGAGACCTGCTGGTGATGTGAGAACGTATTCTTCTTGTTGTGTCCAACTGGCCGATCCTATTGAATTATCATTTATAATTGCGTAGAGTATATGACCCGCTTCTTCACCAGCAGATTCACTATAGGTAAGACCGTGTAAACCCACAGAAATTTCTACATTTTCACTGGATCCACGAAATGGATCGGCCAGAGTGAAGTTTACCTCCTTTGAGGCACCCGAGTTTACTGAGGTCCAAAAATAATGATCACGAGTGATACTCGGCTTATCCGTATCAACTTGACCCAGACGTTCAAAATCGATATCCTGCTCAATATGTGCTTTATCCCAGAAAGTATGAGGCCTTACAGGATCGGATACTAACAGCGCACCAGATTCTTCAACGAATCTTAGTCCAGCGGCACCGCCCCAGTCCAGCCAGTAAACATTTATATCGGTAAATGGATCGAAATATTGAGAATCACCTGGATAGTAATTCTGTTTGCCAATAAAATCAAAGTAATCCCCCCTATCGAACAGTCCATTTCCATGATCGGTTACGAAGATTGGTTGTTGCTCACCTCTATGTGAAAGTTGAAGCGTTGAGCTCGTGATAATGTCTGACGGAAAGTCTGCAACCTGTTTTAGCGAATCAAAATATATCCGATAGAGTCCATCCTCTAGTACCAGAAGCTTAAGCTTACCCCTACCCAGACCCACATAATTTGTTTTGAATGATGTAGAATTACTCCTGAGAATGTGATTCAAATAAAGATCGTTTTTGGGGAGCTGAGACGTGGTTATTAACGGCGACCAAATCGTTACTTTTATTTGATCAGGAATAAGAAAATGATGGTTAACCTCATCTGCTAATGCACCAAAAACAGTTACTGCCCATAGCTCATAACCATCCTCAACCCCAACCCTTTTTAATTTAACTCTCTCAGAAATATAGTTATCAATTGGAGCCACAAATAGGTTCAGACCTTTTGCCTGATCAGAGAGTGTGGTTGCATCACCAAGAACTGCCACTTCACGCGGGTCACCCATGGCAAGATCCACTATGGGAGGTCCTCCAAGTGTATAGATCAACTTTGTTTTGACTGGGACCCGAAATCCATTATTCAACACAGTTGTTGTCCAGCCGGGAAATTCAATACCTGACACACTCAAATTGATATTACGAGCCTCTGGAAGGTCGATGTGCCATTCATAACGAGCAGTAGGTTGGCCCTGCGAGTTTATAACCGCTTGATTTATGGTGTCGGCTGTTAGAGAGGATCCAAGCATGAGGGACCACAGCAGAAGGACACGCATATCAGAAATTTAAATTATTCAGGACTTTACGTAATTGAAGTTCATCCAAACCGCGTTTCATAATGCCATTAGATACATGGGATAATGTACCGCTTTCTTCAGAAACAACCAGGATATGGGCATCAGTTTCTTCCGATAAACCCAGAGCGGCCAGATGACGTGTTCCCAATTTCATGCGAGCGCCTTGTGGTTCCTCGGACAGCGGCAGTATACATTTGGCAGATTCTATGAGTTCATGACTGATGATAATGGCGCCATCATGGAGTGGAGAAGTAGGATTAAAGATTGAGACAATCAGATCCGCCGATACACGCGCATTTATGGAAGTTGACTTCTCTTTTATATGTTTTAATCCAACTTCTCCCTCCATAACAATAAGCATCCCCCACCTGCGTTCCTGACATATGGCAACGGCATTGATAACCTCATCGACCATGGCAAGATTTTTCACTCTAAAGAGGAAACGCACAAAGGGGTTTTGACCCAAGTAAATAAGAATGCGACGTAATTCTGGCTGAAAAAGAATTACAACTGCAATGACCCAAACGGTTGACAGGTTGGACAAAAGCCATGACATGCCATGGAGTTCAGCCCATCTCACAATTACAGATAAAAGAATCAGGATCAGGATTCCCGATAAAAGTTGGGCCGCACGTGTGCCTCTAAATATCCGATAGAGTGAAAATAATATGAATGTAACGGCAAGAATATCAACCACATCATAGACACGGACAGACAAGAAGGCGATACTGAAAAGTTCGTATCGCCAGAAATAAATAGCAACCGTTCCTACCAGAATTCCAACAAGCACAAGCAGGATATTTTTTTTATGGTTCATGGTTCAATTTAAACCGAATGCATTTGTATGGCACTGAAGATATCAATAAGTTGCTTTGTTTCGCTCACATCATGTATCCTGAACAATTCGATGTTTTGCAGATAGGCAGCCAGGACAGCAGCCAATGAACCACCCAGACGATTTGTTGGCTCGGAAGCATCTATCATCCCGATAAATGATTTTCTTGAAGCCCCGTGCAGTAGTGGTCGACCGAGGCTCCGCAATGCTCCCATATTTGCCAGAATATCCAAATTGTTGTCCAAAGTTTTTCCGAATCCGATCCCCGGATCCAATACGATTTGTGAGTGATCAATACCAGCCGCGATGGCAGTACGTAATTTTTGTGAAAAAAATAACCTCAGATCGTCTAATATATTTTTATAGCTGGGAGCAACCTGCATGGTTTCAGGGTTACCCTGCATGTGCATCATGATATACCCAACTCGGGTCGCAGCAACCAATTTAAACATTCCAGAATCATGCCCTCCTGCGGAAACATCATTGATAACCGTGGCACCAGCCTCGATAGCTACCTTGGCAACCTGTGCTTTTTGAGTATCAATTGAGATAATCGCAGTGGTCTGTTCCGAAAGTCTCTCTATGATGGGTAGAATTCGGGATATTTCTTCATCGACACTTACAGGTGTTGACCCCGGTCTCGTTGACTCCCCACCGACATCGATGATATCTGCCCCCTGGTCAATCATCTCACGGGCATGCTCAACAGCCATTTCAATATCCTGAAAAAGACCGCCATCGCTGAATGAATCAGGAGTAACATTTAGAATGCCCATGAGCATGGGTTTCTTAAAATGGTACTCATGACCTTTAATACTCCAGATATTCCTTAAACCTTCGGAAACCATGGATCCTTTGGTCATCGGACAGCTTTCAAACTCAGTTATTCTTTGATATCATCCTGAGGCCGCACGTCGGGAGCTTCAGATATTGGCTTGGCAACTGGCCTCCTTGTTCGCGTCCGTTTTTTTGCCGGGGTTGAGACAATTTTGGGCTCAGACGTCTCGGCTGTAGCAGGTTTTTCTCCTGCCGTTTCCAGTGGAGGTCCTTCAGTCAAAGTTTCAGACTTCTCTGGCTGACCCGACTGCTTTTTCTCAGCACTTGCAGCTCCGTCTGGCTTCTCGTTTTGATGTCGAGGATTAGGTCGATCTGAGTTATGTCGTGGATTGTTGGAACGTGGTCGGTTCCGATTTGGTCTTGAATTGGAATATTCTTTGGCTGGCTTCTCGCTTTCAATGCCAAGAATTTGATCCACCTGACGTCCATCGATACTCTCTTTTTCCAAAAGTAGTGCCGTAATTTCAGCTAGTTTTTCTTTGTTCTTGGTAACGATCTCTTTCGCCTGCTTATAGGCCGTATCAATTATTTTGCGCACTTCAGTATCAATTTTCTTGGCCATATCTTCACTAAAATCCCGGTGCATGCCAAGATCGCGACCAATGAAGATTTCTTCCTTCTTTTGCCCGTAGGTCATGGGACCCATTTTTTCACTCATGCCCCATTCAGTAACCATTTTTCTGGCAAGATTGGTGGCTCTCTCGATATCATTCCCTGCGCCGGTAGTCATCTGATTGAGCACAACCTCCTCAGCTACCCGCCCTCCCATAAGGATTGCCAGTACACCTTCCATATAATCGCGAGAATAATTATAGCGATCATCGACCGGCAATTGTGCGGTGAGACCCATTGCTTTTCCACGTGGGATGATAGTCACTTTGTGGACAGGATCAGTCCCAACAGTTAATCGCGCCACGATTGCGTGACCCGCTTCGTGAACAGCAGTGGTCCTTTTCTCCTGGTCATTAATGACCATACTGCGCCGTTCGGTGCCCATCATTACTTTATCTTTAGCGTTCTCAATATCTATCATATCAACTTGATTCTTCCTGTGCTTTGCAGCCAGCAGGGCAGATTCATTCATGAGATTCGCCAGGTCTGCACCAGACATTCCAGGCGTACCCTTGGCAATCACTTCTAGGCGAACATTCTTTGAAAGGGGGATATTTTTTGAATGGACCTTTAGGATTGCTTGACGGCCCCTGACATCAGGATTATCAACCGTAATTCTACGGTCAAAGCGACCCGGTCTTAACAGCGCTGAATCCAGTACGTCAGGTCGATTTGTGGCGGCTAGTAAAATGATATTGTCTGAGGTTTCAAATCCATCCATTTCGACCAAAAGCGCATTTAAGGTTTGTTCACGTTCATCGTGACCGCCCCCCAAACCAGCCCCTCTTTGCCGACCAACAGCATCTAGTTCGTCAATAAATATGATGCACGGAGAGTTCTTTTTGCTTTGTTCAAATAAATCGCGAACTCGGCTGGCTCCAACACCTACAAACATTTCCACAAAGTCAGCACCACTCAAACTATAAAATGGAACACCAGCCTCGCCGGCGACGGCTCTGGCCAGTAAAGTCTTACCTGTTCCAGGAGGTCCTACGAGGAGAGCTCCCTTAGGAATTTTTCCACCAAGTTTTTGAAAACGCTCGGGGTGTTTTAAATATTGTACAATTTCTCGGAGTTCTTCTTTGGCCTCCTCACACCCGGCAACATCAGTAAACATGGTCTGTGGTTTTTCATTATCGATGATTTTTGCCCGGCTTTTGCCAAAGGAAAAGATACCTTTTGTCCCACCACCTGACTGCATCCGCCGCATGATAAATATCCAGACAAAAATGATCAGGAACCAGGGTAGTGTTTGAAGTAGATAATCTACCCAATCTCTGGTTTCATCCTGGAATTCATATTTGATTTCCTGCGCATCCCAGTAAGCAGTTACTTCGCTATCTATTACTGGTGATAATACTGCCCAAAACTTCACGTAATCAACTGATACACCGTTGACAACAGTGGTTTCTGGCACTCTTAAAACACCGTGGAATTGGTTCTTAATTATCGTTGCAGATTCAATTTTACCGGCATCAAGTAATTCCCTATACTCGGTGAATTTAATCTTTTGGATATGCTCAGTATCCGTCTTCAATAATTGTGCAAAAAAGACGACTGAAACGAGAATGGCAACCCAGAGTAAGGTTGTCTTCAATCCCTTTTGAAAGCCATCACTACCTTCTGGAGGTCGCGTTATCTTGATATTGGTTGATTTCTTACCCTGAGGTTTTTGAATTGGCTGAGGGTCTTTATTTCGTGAATCATCCTTGGTATAAGGTTTATTGTAGGGTCTGCGAGGTGGCCTACGTCTTTGATTGGATTTATTATCATTTCGCCGAGGACCATTATCCTGATTACGAGGTGGTCTGTCTTGGTTGCGAGGTGGATTATTTTCTGCGTTCAATTGATTTCCTTTTACAAATTCATATTAACAGGAAATGCCCAGATAGAGGGTAAGTTCCTAAATTTTTGATCCAGATCCAGCCCATAGCCAACCAGAAATCTGTCAGCGACTTCAAAACCGACATAATCGGCGGAGAATTCAAGCTTGAGACATTCAGGCTTAAGCAGCAAGGAGGCGAAGGCAACGGAACTGGGTTGATTCTCTAAAATGCGATGTTTTAAGAATCTTGCTGTCAGACCGCTATCGATGATATCCTCAACAATGATTACATCGCGGTCAGTAATGATGCAGCTGATATCCTTAAGTAGACGTACAGTCCCTGAAGATTGAGTTCCAGAATGGTAGGAGGAGACTTTGATAAAGTCGAATTCACAATCTATTTCCAGACGCTTTGCCAGGTCAGCCAAAAAGAATACTGAGCCGTTTAAAACACTAATCAGTATCGGTACCTTTCCGGCATAATCCCTGGAGATCTGTTTTGCCAGTTCAGTGACCCTTTTTTCAATCACCTCCTGTGAATAAACTTCTTCCAGGATCTGTCCTGTGTACTTCCCCATGTCTTCTACTACCCGCGTTCTCATTCACATGTTCCTTCTTGGAATTGAACTCTAATACAGTGCCTAACTACATTTTCTTTTTTCTGGGAGCGAGCAATCATCGCTGAATGGGAAGTGCGTATGCCCGGCACCCATATGATCTCTTTCTGATATTCCATCACCGGATAATACGCTTTCAGATGGGGTGCCACGCGGGCACTTTGAAGCATCTGATTGACAGAAACTTCACGTTCATTTTCATCAACTTTCATCCGATCGCCCTCCTTAATAGTACGGATCAGGTAGGATTCAAGATTATGAACATACCAGAAATAATGAGGGTCTGTGATGTGTTGTTTCAACACAGCAGCACAATAATCGAATTGGAAGAATGGAAATATCTCTCGCGTTGCCAGGGTAATTTTACGTTGATACCACTGAAAATCAGATCGGCGGAAAAATATTATGTTTCGGCGGTCTCTCACCGCTGTCACTTTCGCTGGAAGTTGAACCTCCTTCGCAATTGCAGCTTCCGGAAACAAAGATTTAAGCGCTTCGAAGTGTTTTGTCGATATACCCTGTGGCATCAAAGAAATTAATTGAAAAGCTCTGTCAAAAATCGCCTTTTGAATCGGCGAAAAATAGTCGGGTAGTCCTCCCATTCCTAATGCTATTTTTGGCTTATAAGCACCTTTAAACTCTTTTATATCAACAGTTTCTATCTGTTTTTGCATCATTTCATTTAAGACATTTCCCTGGGATGTAATCCCATTGATACTGGCACGAATGCTTGAACCATTTTGCTTTAACAAACTGGGAAGCATGGTCATTCTTATATTGTTCCTCAAAAATGAAATATCTGTGTTGCTTTTGTCGAATCTGTATTTGAGCTCATTTGTTTTTGCGTATGCTTGTATCTCCGCCCGTGAGAATGTGAGCAACGGCCGTATAAAGCTTCCCCCGAAACCACTTATAGCCGCTAATCCTTGAATACCTGAACCCGAATACAAATTTAGCAAGACCGTTTCAATCTGATCGTCCTGGTGCTGTCCGGTTGCCACGAGATCATACCCCAATACTTCTCTCAAGCCAAGAAATGCTGATCTCCTCCGACGGCTGCCAGCCTCTTCCAGGCTCAGTCCACTCTCCTTGGCAAAGGCGGGAATATCTTCAGAAATGATATGTAGTCTGTGTTGTAATGAAGCCACATAATCCGTTACAAAAGCCATATCCTTATCGCCGCTGAGACCACGTATCTGATGATTGAAATGTACTACAGTGATTTCCAGATGGGGCAAGTTGTGAAATAGATGTAACAACACTGTTGAATCTATGCCACCTGAGCAGGCAACTAATATTTTCAAGTCTGGCCGAAACCACTTGGTTGAGTCGAGGACCTGTTGGAAACTTCTGCTGGTCAGCATGTAAGAAAAACGACTCCCGACTTGTTAAAACCTGGAGCCGCTGCCTGACATGGCATGATTATCTTGATAGACCGTTAAACCTCATCGAAAAACCATTCTGAAAGGGCTTGAATTTTTTGTTCATATGAATTTGGATACATGAACCAGGTCGCCGCTGAAATCGAACTCAGCAGGGAATTACCATCTTGAGGGGTAAAACAGAAACCGACCAACTCTCTCCCACCCTCAAAGAGTTGGAGACTGGGAGTTGAGACAACTGTTTGATTCAAAATGCGTCCAAAATGACCATGATCCCTGCCGAATGAAAAAACCTGACTGGCCAATTTCTTTTCTGTAATTGCAATGAGGGGATTTGCCTGGAAAATGTCCATCACTTGTGTCATGGTCATGGCTTCCTTCATTTTCAAATTAAAATGGACGATGTGCATGTACTGGGTGTTCAGCTTCATTGCAGATGAAAAGATATTGAGATCATATCCCAAAGTTTTAAAAAGATTGGCTGCGTCCTTGGCATGGTGCGTGCCATAACGCTCAGAACTATGTGAACCGACTTCCGGTGCGGGGATAAAGTCATTTGCCTGGCTGAGATCATTTGCTCTTCGAATCATTACAAATCTGCCATCAATTAAATTGGTGGGATCACCATTATGCATACCAATCGTTTTGACCAGTGTAGAGAGATTGTGGGTATTACATGAAACAACTTGCAGAAATTGATCTTCACCATGAATCAGACACTCATCGTTTATCCCTCTGGCATAGGGTTTCCCAAAACCGGTTTCGCTACCCTGAGCAATAAATCCCAAAGTATTATGATCATAATTATGGTAGTAATTAACCTTGTTTTTATGACCAACACCCTTTGGTGTACAATCAATAACCACGGCTGCCCTATCGATGGCTTCAATGGTTGAAAAGGCTGGCGTGAACCCAATACCCTGAAACCCTTCAAAGGCTTCTTGATCGGTAACCAGACGAGCACCCCGTTTTATCAGGCGGGCAACCTTGGCATGTTCGCTGGATAGCGGTGTGCGTTTATGGAAAGTGACTTCATCGATACCCAGACTGGATTTGTAGTCCGACAGTAAGCCAATAAGTGGTTCACCGATGGTACCCGTTCCAACAACATGAACAATTTTCTTAGGCATGTTTATACTCCCTTACTTTTTTGAATCGATCAGCTCTTTCAGCAAGGTCAGCTCCTGTTCCAAATGATCAGCTTTTTTATTCATGTACCAAATAAATCCGAATATGCCAAGCCAGATAAAACTATAGGCCAGAAAAAGATAGACAAAGGCATCCATTTAGAGGATCTCCATTTCTTTAAATTGCTTATTTAACATGTCTTCAAGTTTGAGTAACTGATACCGCTTTCGTATTAAGTACACATACAAAAGCGTAAAGGTTGCCAGTGAAAACATAAAGGCAAAAAACATAGGCGCTGCAAGACTTCCTTCACTGCTGGCCATCACCGCTTTCGGATGCTGGGTTTCCCACCAGCGTATGGAAAGGTAAACAATTGGCACATCGATAAATCCAATTATGCCGACGACTGCAGATAAATTAGCCCGCTTACTCCCATCTGGCAAATAGCGGCGTAACATGAGAAATGCTACATAAATGAGCCAAAGTATGAGTGAGGATGTTAACCTCACATCCCAGGTCCACCAGATACCCCAAACAGGTTTTGCCCAAATGGGTCCGGTAATGAGAACCAGTGAAATAAATAGAACGCCAATTTCCGCCGATGCAACTGAAATTAGCTCATAGCGTCGATTACGCGTTGCCAGATAGGCAACACTGGCGCAAAAGACAACAAAGAAGGCCAGAAAGCCCAACCAGGCACTGGGTACATGGAAGTAAAATATTCTTTGTGCAATCTGTTCAGCCGGATTTGAGGCTTTTATTTGGGGAACCCACTGAAATATCAAATACATACAGGTTAAAAATGCTGGGAACAGCACGATGAGCAGGAATTTATCGATTTTTGATCTCATGAAATTGCCTTTTGTTTAAAAGTCCTAAGGTCGCTTAAACCTTAATCCTCCAGGATAAAATCAAATAACATGTACGAAAGTGTAAAAAAGATGACATCAAATGCCACCACTCTGGTTAGAAGTGGATAAAATGAACTGGTGATCTCGCCTCCCAGCACCATTCCAGTGAGTGTAACTGACCAGATTATAATCGGTGAGACCAATGGCCAGAGAAGCAGCGAGAGCAAGATTTGTTGATTCCTGGTATGAACGGCAACAGCCGAAAGAATGGTACCCAGACTCGTAAATCCAATTGTCCCACCCAGTAAGACTGGTAATAACTTGAAGGTTTGAAGTGAAAGCTGTAAATCATAAAAAATAATAAATATGGGAAAGATGAGTGCTTCAAACATCAACATGATCAAAGTAACACTTAAAAATTTTCCCACATAAATCTGACCCCCATCAACTGGCATAAGTGCCATGGCCCGCAGGTTCCCGTTTTCCTTTTCCAGGGCAAAAGAATGGTTCAGCCCAAACATCCCGGAAAACACAAAGGCAACCCACAATAGACCGGGAGCGATTTCTAGCATGACCAACCGTGAGACTTCAAAAGTGAAGTTGAAAATAACAAAAATTAACAGCGAAAATATCCACATAGCCAGGATGCTCTCTTTTGAGCGAAACTCCATGCGGAGATCCTTTTTAACAATAGCCATTGCAGCCCGCATCATACCTCCACCCCAGCAGGTGATGCGCTAAAGAATTCATTTCGGATTTTTTCCGGATCAGTGTCAGCCATCATACCATCTTTGACAATGCGATGTTTTTCAAGGATGATAAATCGATCTGACAATTCCTTTGCAGTATGCAAATCATGGGTGGTTAGCAGGATGGTTCTGCCCTTTTCTCTCTGTTTTCTAAGCAGGTTGATAAGCATACCGATGGCGTGTTGATCAAGACCCGTAAAAGGCTCATCCAATAACAACAAGGCTGGTTCATGGAGCAAAGCTCGAGCAATCGTCAAACGTTGCGTCATTCCCCGGCTATAAGTCGATACCAGATCGAAACGTCGATGAGTCAACTCAATATCGCGAAGTACCTGTTCCACTCTCAGAGCAGAATCTGGAACATTATAGATACGACTATAATATTCCAGATTTTCCATAGCCGTCAAATTATCATAAAGAAACATTTCATGAGAGATGACTGCCAGCTTTGCCTTGTTCTGTCGATCAGAAGGATCAGTTCCGAATAGCTTAACACTGCCCTCACTGGGTTGAGAAACGCCACTGATAATATTTAATAAAGTGGTCTTTCCTGCCCCATTCCGACCCAAGATGCTGACAAACTCACCAGGCACTACAGAAAAGTTTATGCCCCTGAGCGCTATAATTCGCCCAAAATCCTTGGAAACATCGTTAATCTGCAGAGCGGGTATTGCCAAACTATTTGATCCGGTCTAAAGTTTTGTATACAGAAACAAGTTGGTATAAAACCTTATCACGTTCAGGGTTTGCTGCTGCCGAATCCTTGAAGCTGGAGTATTCTTTAAGCAGAACGATCTTCTGGTCCTTAAGCATCTGAATTGAACCCTGCTTCATATCCTCATTTTGTTGAGAAATTGAGATAAACAGCGCCATGAGAATTGCCATGATCAACACAGCAGAAATGAGTAACTCTGTACTCGTATCCAGGCGGGTCTCAACGACTATTTTTCCAGTCGATTGTTCATGATTGGCATGCTGATCAGGATCGTTTTCAGACATGCCTTGTCCTGAAACCTGAAATTCCAGCAATTGGCCAGCTTTTACCTTTTCCATGGCATAAATAGCAAGACCATTTTCATTATCAGTCCCTTCTCTTGAAAGACCTGGCAGACTGATTTTCAAATCAAGGGGCATGGTATAGACATGGAAATGATCAATGTCATAGCCAACCAGCTCGCTCACAGTTGCTTTCTCGTCATCGTAGGGCAGGTAATAAGCAATATCGATTTCAGTAATCCCAGGTTTGATGGGATTTGGAAGCACTTGACCTGTCTGTGTTTTGATGGGTGAAGTGCTGATAGGCATACTACCATTTTTATATGTTAAATATTCAATTTCAGTTACGTTTTCAGGAATATGGACATTGATAAGTCCAGGAGCAGCCATAAAGGAAATGGGTGGATTGGAAACATTCTCAAGAATGAGTCGCTTCTGGATATATAGTTTATCTTTGAATCCATAAATTACAAAGAACGGAACACTTGCATTTACATCTCGAACAATTGCTTGTGATTCAAAAACAGTAATCGATGTCTCCCAGGCAGTTACTGTTGGTGAAGGGATAAATGTCGCTGAATAGGTAACCCCATTCAGTGTCGCCTGAATCAAATACTGATTTTGAGCACCTGAATTGACATTAGAAAAAGTGGTGGAGCCTATAACATTGTTTGCTGAACCTAGCTCAACCATTCCCGCCCCGAGATCTTTGATAGATACGTGATCGGCACGACCCGACTGTTTTAAGGATCCGTTTGTGATATTCACCCGTAGATCTCCAGCCACAGCAATGACAAGCAATAAATGGAGCCATAAGACTTGTTTCAGTAGTGAACGCAGCATTACAATTCCTTCCCACACTTCATGCAGAATTTTGCTTCGACAAGATTTTCTGTGCCACAGATCGAACACGTCGATTTGGAGTTACTCTTCTTTTTCTTATGCTTTGTCTTTTTTCCTAGATTGCTGATATCACTTTGGATACGATTCATGATATCAGCAGATTTTTGACCTTCAATTTTCTCAATGACTCTGCCTGCCTCGCTGAGGAAGGACTGTCGAATACTCTTGAAGTCTTTTTCGCTCAATCGCCCCATAGCAAAGTCAAATTCTAGATCAGCAATGTTGCCATAAACTCTTCGTTTTCTATCAGCCAGCTCTTCGGCCTCAACAAAAAGTGAAATCCAGGTGCTGTCTTTCTTGAACAATGGTACGACTGCCCATAGTAAAAATGCAATACCTGTTAGATAACCAAGAAAACTCATCACAGTCCTCCACCATTTTCGCGGTAATTTGGAAGCATGGCGAAAAGAGTTCCGAATACGAGTATCATGGCCCCGATCCAGACCAAACTCACAAACGGATTTCGGTATACTTGTACAATAACACGCTCACCATCATTGCTCATTCCAGAGAGCACTGCGTAGATGTCTTCCCTCAATGTGGAGTATATATCAACTTCAGTTGATGGCTGTTCAGATGCAAAATAGAAGCGTTTTTCAGGGCTGATAGTATCAATGAGCCTACCATCCTTCGTCATCTCCATTGTGAGCGTTTCTGACGAATAGTTTTCTGTAGTATTACTTATTATGCTTTTCGCTGTGAATGTATAGGGACCTAACTGGAAGGAATCCCCTACTCCAACTTCAGCTCTGGTCTCAGAATTGAAGGCATTCCCGGTAAATCCAAGAAACATGACAACAATGGCAGCATGAATGATGTAACCACCATAACGACGCGTGTTTTTCCGTGAAAGCATGTAAAGTGCTTTTACAAAATTCTCGCCTGAATTTTTGCTCCTGACTAGCGTTCCCTTGACAAATTCAACAACGATTGTCCACATTACAAAAAATGAAATGGCAAATGATCCCAATGCCCAGCCATCTCTGATGCCTGCAAGTAAAAGTACCACAACCAATACAAGACTACCCAGGATTGGAATTCCAAAACTTCGTTTCATCGTTTCGACAGAAGTGTGTCTCCAGGCCAATAAGGGACCCACACCTGTCAACAGTAATAGAGCGAGACCGATGGGAATCATGATATTATTGAACCATGGAGGGCCAACAGTTATTTGATCACCTGTAAATAGCTCGCTAATAACTGGAAACAAGGTGCCCCATAGCACCGCTATGGTCGCCAGCAAAAACAGCAGATTATTGAATAGAAAGCCGCTTTCTCGTGAAACCAATGATTCCATTTCTTCGTCTGGTTTGAGATCCTTTCGGCGATACAGCAGCAGCCCAAAACTCAAGACAGTTGAAATTGAGATAAACACTGCGAATGCTGGCCCCAGTCCTGAATTAGCGAATGCATGCACAGAGCTTACCACACCACTTCGCGTCAAAAAGGTTCCGAACACGGATAAGAGATATGTTGAAATCACTAAAGCCATATTCCAGACCTTTAGCATGCCCTTGCGTTCCTGAATCATGACGGAATGGAGATATGCTGTTGCCGTTAGCCATGGTAAGAGGGATGCATTTTCTACAGGATCCCAGGCCCAATAACCACCCCAGCCAAGTTCAACATAGGCCCATTTACCACCCAAAACAATACCGACTGCCAGAAAACCCCAGGTAGTCAGTGCCCAACGACGTGTGGTGTGAATCCAGCCTGCTCCCAGCTTTCCAGAAATCAGGGCGGCAATGGCGAAGGCAAATGGAACCACAGATCCCACATAACCAATAAAAAGAATTGGCGGGTGAATAATCATTGCAGGATGCTGGAGCAGCGGGTTTAACCCACGGCCATCTGCAACTGCAAACTCTTGAAGGACATTTCCCACTTCCTGATAGAGCGTCTCAAACGGATTCGCAATAAACACGCTTAACACGGAGAAAAATGTCATTGTAGTCGCCATAACAAAGATTACGTAAGGCATCAAATCATTGTTTTTATGACGATGCTGATAAGCAACAATAGCACTGAAAATGGTTACAATCCAGGTCCACAGTAGCAATGAACCATTGTGTCCAGCCCAGAGCGCCACGATTTTGTAAAAAAGCGGTAGTCCCAGATTTGTGTTGCTGGCTACGTACTCAATTGAAAAATCGCTGGTGACTAAGAGATATTCCAAACACAGCACGGCGAGAGTGGTTACACCAAAAGCTGCATATGCACCTCTTCTGGCTGCATCCAGCAAGCCCCTGCGTTTGGTTACCCCGGCGGCATATGCCGTAAGTGCTGTAAAAACACTCAGGGGAAAAAGGAAAAATAAAAGAATGTTGCCTATATCAGCCATATGTAAAATCCTATCTAATATCTAAGTACTAATTAATTTCTGGTGAAGAGTAGTCAGCCTCATACTTCGAAGCACATTTAGCCTGTATTCGTTCCGCATGGAAAATTCCATCCGCCTGCAAACGACCTGATACGATGACTTCAGCATCCATATCATTGTTGAAAGTGTCTGGAATTGGATCTTTTCCGATATAATGAATATCCAACTCAGAATTGCCCTCAGTAATAATAAAATCTAAATCAAGATTATTTCTGACAATACTGCCTTTTTTAAGATCCCCATTGACTTTCAAGGTAAGCGCATTGGCTCTATTGCCCAGCAATTGGACCTCACTTACGCTCTTTGAGTAAGACATGGTTTCGTCCTCTTTCATTCCCTGGATTGCCAGGAGAATAACCGCTGCGATGATGACGATTGAACCAATTACAAATTTGAGTTTATTATTCTGCACTTCTAAATGACTCCTATTCACGACTTTATGATATTTAACAGTTTATCTTTCCATGAAGATTTAGGAGGCGAAAGATCCACTGGATACACTTCAACAGCCTCCCCTTTTAATATTTTTCCAGGGTTTATACTAAGTAACAGATCAGCATATTCAATACCGTATCTCTCTGTTAGCCAGTCATATCCAGGCTTTGAATAAACCGCTCTTGACTCCAGATTATGACTATCGCTACCGACGAGATGGACTGCATCTCTGTCAAATAAAAAGTTGGCTAACTTCTCAGTATTAGGACCAAGCGTTCCCAGAAACGATCCGATATCAACTTGCGTTGGACACCCCATATTGATTAATTCCTCCAAACGCTGGGGTTCTCGCTGCCAGGGTTTGATTCTCTCAGGATGGGCAATAATTGGAATAACCCCTTTGCGAGTGATATCATATATAATACGCTCAAGATTATTTGGTACGGAATGAAACGCAAATTCCAGCAGGAGATATTTGTCACCTATAAGAACGTCAAGTTCTTCGAGGATGATGGGCAACATGTCTTGATAGCGTACCTCGGCTGCAACAGTGACCTTGACTGGAAGATTATGCTCGGCCAAAAGGGCAAGGATAGTGCGTTTGCCTGCTTCAATCTTTGATTTCCAGTCACCTGTCCCTTTAATAATATCTGCTTCATATAAATGGGGAGTTAAAACCAAATGCCCAACACCCTGTTTCACCGCTTCCTGTAGCATAGATAGTGCCATATCAACGTTCTTTGCACCATCATCTACTGCTGGAAGCATGTGATTATGAATGTCGATCATCATATTATTTGCGATAACCTTTAGAATACGGGAGTTTCAGTGTAGGTACCATAAACCAGCTTCATGGCATCAACCATTTCGCCCAAAGTGGCTGATTGGCGCACTGCTTCAAGCAAGGCAGGCATGACATTTGTGCCTGTCCGACAGGCATCAGTAAGCTCAGCTATGGCATTACTCGTTTTTGAATCATCTCTGGCTGCTCTTAAGGCTTTCACTTTTGAGACTTGATTTTTCTCAACAGCAGGATCAATTCTCAGCACTGGAATATCTATAGTCTCATTTTCACGGATAAAGCCGTTTACACCAACAATAATTCGTTTCTTAGCGTCATATTTTCTGGCAACATCGTAAGCAGCTTTTCCAATTTCTCTTTGGAAGTATCCAGATTCTATTGCAGCCACAACACCACCGAGTTCATCAATAATTTCAAAATATTTCTCAGCTTCAGCTTCCATTTTATCGGTCATGGCTTCTACATAATATGATCCTGCCAAAGGGTCGATGGTTGAGGCAACCCCTGTTTCATAAGCAATAACCTGCTGAGTTCTTAACGCGATCTCCACACTTTTTTCTGTTGGCAGCGCCATGACCTCATCCATTGAATTGGTATGGAGGGACTGTGTTCCTCCCAATACACCAGCCAGTGCCTCGTAGGCGGTGCGGACGATATTATTCTCTGGTTGCGGTGCTGTCAGGCTGTGTCCAGCAGTCTGTGTGTGGAAACGAAGCATCCAGGAACGTGGATCTTTTGCGCCGTATTTCTCTTTCATTCTTTTGGCATAAATCCGGCGAGCAGCCCGAAATTTTCCGATCTCTTCAAAGAAATCTATGTGTGAATTAAAAAAGAAACTCAAGCGGCGAGCAAATTTATCAATGTCCAGACCTCGTTCTAATGCAGCTTCGACATACGCAAAGCCATCTGCTAAGGTATAGGCTAATTCTTGAGCTGCAGTTGAGCCTGCTTCTCTGATATGATATCCGGAAATGGAAATGGTGTTATAGGCTGGCATGTGATCAGTGCACCATTCGATCATATCAGTAATGATGTGCATGGAGGGTTCAGGCGGAAAAATGAATTCTTTTTGAGCAATATATTCTTTTAAAATATCATTTTGCAGCGTGCCATTCAGTTTTTCAGAGGCAACTCCCTGACGCTCCCCAACAACAACATACATGGCTAACAGAATAATCGCAGGACCGTTAATGGTCATGGAAGTAGAGACTTGATCCAGGGGGATTCCTTCAAACAGGGTCATCATATCATCGATGGAATTTATGGACACCCCACAATGACCAACTTCGCCCAGGGAAAGTGCGTGGTCAGAATCATATCCCATCAGCGTTGGCATGTCAAAAGCAACACTCAACCCAGTCTGACCCTGTTTTAATAAAAACTTGAAACGCTTGTTGGTATCCTCAGGCGTACCAAATCCAGCAAATTGTCGCATGGTCCATAGGCGACCCCTGTACATGTTTGAATGAACACCGCGGGTAAAGGGATATTCTCCAGGGAAACCCAATTTTTCCATATATTGTTCAAGATCTGCCCGATCTTCATCAGGTAAATACAGCAGGTCATTCTTTAACCCGGAAACGGTTTCATAGTCATAGTCTCGCTCCCGAGCATCGGCAACCTTTTGTTTCCATTTCTGGAGACCGTTTAAATAGATATGATCAGACATATACACATCCGCTCCATTAATTAACGTAAAAGGGTCATGGCAGAGGCCGCAATTTCTTCGGCCGTTAGTTTCACTTCCGCCAGCAGTTGAGATCTGGATCCATGGGTTACGAAGCGATCAGGGAGTGTATGCGCGTGAATTTTGGCCGCACCATCAATCGACTCGGCATAGGCTTTAATAGTCTGTGAGAGACTACCAGGATAATTATTCTCTTCAACAATAAGTATGTGCTCATACTGTTTTAGCAAACTATTCAGCATGATATCATCAAAAGGCTTTACAAATTTGGCATCGATCCGGCTGGCATGAATTCCCTCAGCTTTGAGGATGGTTGCTGCCTTGTCTGCAACACCATTCATGGATCCCACTGCAATAATCGCAGTATCCTGACCTTCAGACAGCTGCTCCCACTTGCCAATTTCAATTGCTTTACTTTTAATGGATTTGCGATTCTTTTCAGCGGAGGCTTTGGGATAACGGATAAAGATTGGACCCTCGTTATAGGCCAATGCGGTTTGCATCATATGCCTCAGTTCTTCACCATTTCGTGGCGCTGCAACCACCACTCCGGGAATACTTGATAGATAGGAAAGATCTAAAACCCCATGATGAGTAGGTCCATCTTCACCAACAAGACCCGCTCGATCCAGCATAAATATGACGGGAAGTTTCTGAACTGCTATATCGTGAACCAGCATGTCATAAGCACGTTGCAAAAAGGTTGAGTAGATCGCTACAAATGGTTTCATGCCCTGTGAGGCCAGTGCACCGGCAAACGTGACTGCATGACCTTCAGCGATACCCACATCATAAAAACGATCAGGATGTTGAGCTGCAAATCCTGACAGACCTGTCCCTTCACGCATGGCAGCCGTAACAGCCACGATACGCTTCTCTTTATCTGCAAGCTTGCTCAGCTCATTACCAAATATTTCCAGGAACGGAGGGACAGCTTTGCTATCTGGTTTCTGTCCTGGTTTTGCCGCAGGACCGATTCCATGAAATTTGATCGGGTTCGCCTCAGCCTGGGCAAAACCCATCCCTTTTTTTGTTATGATATGCAGAATGGTTGGACTGTTTATATCTTTGATATTTTCCAAGGTGGAAATCAAGAGTGGTAAATCATTGCCATCAATGGGTCCAAAGTATCGAATCCCCATCTCATCAAAGATCACACCCGGCACCAGTAAATTTTTTAAACTCTCTTCAATCTTTTTAATTCCGGTTCTGATCGTTTTCATTCCCAGCGGCAGTTTGCCCGTAATATGCCAGATTTCATCCCTCACTCGATTATAGAGCGGATTGGTAGTGATTTTGGAAAGATATTTTGACATCGCTCCAACGTTTGGGGAGATTGACATCTCATTGTCGTTTAGAATAATGAGCATCCGACTTCGGAGTGAGCCTAAATTATTCAAGCCTTCAAACGATAATCCACCGGTAAGTGCTCCATCTCCAATGACTGAAACAACCTGGTATTTTTCGCCCTTTAAATCACGGGCCACCGCAAACCCAACGCCTGCGGAGATCGATGTTGAGGCATGACCGGCACCATAAATGTCGTGTTCACTCTCAAGTGGTTTACAAAAGCCGCTGATGCCACCGTATTGTCTGATGGTTTTTAAAGCCTCACGTCGACCAGTTATTATTTTATGTGCATAAGCTTGATGACCCACATCCCAGATAATTTTATCCTTGGGAGAATTAAATACTTTGTGAAGCGCAACCGAAAGTTCCACAACACCAAGGGTCGGGGCGAGATGACCACCAGTCTCAGAGACCACTTCGATGGTATACTCCCGAATTTCCTGACACAATTGAAGTAATTTAGCTTCCGACAATTTTTTAAGGTCTTTAGGAGAATCAATTGTTTGCAACAATTTATATTTATCGGTCATAGACCTTTACCTCGATTTTAAAACAATTTCATCCACAAAATATTTATGGATGCCTGAATCTTCCGTTAGTTCTGGATGGAATGAGGACACCAGAACGCGTCCTTGTCTGAGAAGAACAGGTTCTTTTCCAAAAACACCAAGGGTCAATACAGCGGAGCCAATTTCATGAAATTTGGGGGCACGAATAAATATTGCGTGAAAATCATGATCCAAAATACTTGGGATCACCAGAGAAGATGTGAAGGATTCGATTTGGCGACCATAGGCATTTCGCTCGGCTTTGTAATCAATTTTATTGAAGCAACGGACACGTTCATCATCAATTTGGCGCCCCAGCAATATGGCTCCGGCGCAGGTGCCAAATACGGGCAAGGTTTCCAGCGCTTTGTTCAAAGGATCCCACAGACCTTCATTTTCAAAAAGAAGTGTCATGGCTGTCGATTCGCCACCTGGCAAAATCAATGCATCGCAAAGCTTCAGATCGGCAGCTTCGCGAATAACGCGACTTTTAATACCAAGTCGACCCATGCTATACGCATGTTTGGCAAAGCTCCCCTGCATGGCAACCACACCAATGGTCAAATTATCATATTCTGGGTTTACTTGCAAAATCGAATCCTTACCAACCTCTATCTTGCATTCTGTCTTCAGCGGCTATTTCATTCATGTCCAAACCCTTCATTGCCTTTCCCAAACCTTCAGAAATTTCAGCAAGTTTACCTGGTTTATCAAAGAATGTGGCTGCCTGGACAATCGCTTTTGCCATAGCTGCGGGATTTTCGGATTTGAAAATTCCAGATCCCACAAAAATGGTTTCAGCGCCTAGTTGCATCATCAAGGATGCATCAGCTGGGGTTGCTATCCCGCCTGCTGAAAAATTAGGGACAGGCAATTTTCCGGTTTCCGCAACTTGCACTACCAGATGAAATGGAGCGCCCATCACTTTTGCAGCTGCCATCAACTCATCAGTACGAAGCAAACTTAATTTTGCTATTTCCATATTGATAGTACGCATATGTCGAACCGCTTCAACGATGTTCCCCGTGCCAGGCTCTCCCTTGGTACGAATCAATGCAGCGCCTTCACCAATTCGGCGTAAAGCCTCAGCCAAATTTGTTGCACCACAAACGAAAGGCGTTTTAAAATCATGTTTCCAGATGTGATTTGCTTCATCAGCGGGCGTAAGAACTTCACTTTCATCAATATAATCGATTTCTAAAGCCTCTAATATTTGGGCTTCAGCAAAGTGGCCGATACGACATTTTGCCATTACTGGAATGGAAACGGCCTTTTGAATTTCCTTAATCATTTTAGGATCAGAAGCGCGAGCAATGCCTCCATCCCTACGTATATCCGCTGGAATTCTCTCCAACGCCATCACTGCAACTGCTCCAGCTTTTTCTGCTATGACAGCTTCTTCAGGGGTGGTCACATCCATGATAACACCACCCTTGAGCATTTCTGCTAACCCTGTTTTAACCTCAAACAGCTCATCCGTCATTTTACTTTGTCTCCAAAACCATTATATTTTATCAGCATTTACGCAAGTGTTTTCACGTGCAAGTTATTCAAATGTTCAACGACTTCTTCAATAAGATCATCAGGAGATGAAGCTCCTGCCGACACACCAACAGACGTCGCATTGTCGAACCACTCCGCTTTTATCTGCGCCGCATCCTCGACCATATAAGAATTCGGATTCAAGCTCAGGGATACTTCGTGTAGTCGTTTTGTATTGGCACTGGTAAATGATCCAACAATGATCATAACATCTGATATGGGTGCAATTTCTTGTATTTGACCTTGATTTCTCCGAGTAGGGAAACATACGGTATTCACAAATCTTAAATCAAATATTTTCATGGACAGAATAGCAATGATTGCTTGCACATTCTCAATCATTTGAGTGGATTGAGAAACAACGCCAGCTTTTTTTATTCGAGCTAATTTTTCCGCTTCCTCAATGTTGGAAATAACAATTGCCTGTGGAACCTGGGCCTGGATTGCTACGACCTCATCATGGCCATGATCTCCGATGATAATTAACTTACGATTTTCAGCGTGAAGCTTCTTTATCTCATTGTGAATATCGTGAACGAGTGGACAGGTAGCATCAACCACTGTCAAATCTTTGCTGGCTGCTTGTTCCCAGATTTCCGGAATAGTTCCATGGGCCCTAAAAAGGACGGGCGCATCATTCACTTCATCAAGGGTATCCACAACAATGACATTTTCTCGCTCCAACTGGGCTACGACTCTTTCATTGTGGACAATATCGCCGAGCATATACACTTTTCCGTGTTCACGAGCTACAAGCTGAGCTTTTTCAATGGCATCCCTCACACCAAAGCAAAAACCGGCATCCTTGGCCACTCTCACCTTTAAGGGCTCAAGCATTTTTATCCCATTCAACAATGGTTGCTCTGCATTTTTCAACAATTGCCTCAGCAGCCTCCGCCAGCGTCCCATCGAAATGGCATCCTGCTGCAAAGGCGTGACCACCACCTCCAAAAGCCTCAGCTACCATATTTATGGGGATATGACCTTTTGAGCGCATACTGATATCCACACTTTTTCCCGGCATCTGAGTTAAAGAGATACCAACTTCCACCCCTTTTATGGATCTGATAAAATCTGAAAGTGAGTTCATGTCATCGGCGACTGCGCCTAGCTTGCTTATTTCCGTAAAATCAATTACAGACCAAGCCAGTCTCCCATCACAATCATATTTGAGATCTTCTATGAGGCGATTTATTACCTGTAGCCGACCCGGCGTATTCAAATCTTCATATAAGTATACATATAATTCATACGGTTTAACCCCGGCTGATACTAAGTGAGCGGCGGCCATCAGGGTTTCAGGATCTGTATTATTAAACCTGAAATTTCCCGTATCACTCATCATAGCAGCGTATAGCGGATAGGCAATTTCGTAAGTATTATTCGCCGCATCATCCATTTTAGCGATAAGATCGTAGATCAGGATGCCTGTGGAACTTGCGGTTGAAAAATTAAAGCTAACATCAAAATCTGACTTATCACCGGGGTGATGGTCGATACTGATTTTGGGAATATTCATTGATTTTAGATCGCTGCCGAGATCCATGAGACGATTGTAATGACCGATATCGAATGAGATGAATATATCAGATTCTGAGACTACAGAACGGTGCTTGATAGAATCATAGACCTGGATTTCAGCTTCATTTGTTAAAAATCCGAGATTAGCCCGTAATGGCGAGGGGTTAAAAATATGAACTGTTTTGCCCAGTTTTTTTAGATATCGAGCCAGCCCCAACTCTGATCCAACTCCGTCAGCATCCGGTTGCAAGTGTGTTGAGAAAACAAAAGACTCATGTTCTCTGAGCATTGTCATCAAGACTTCCCAGTCCCTCTGTTCCCCATTATATTCAAAACTCATTTATATAAAATTACCTCAAAGCCATCAGCAAAAACATCTTTAATCACTTCATCGGGTTCATTACGAATCCGAAACATTGAATATATTCGTCAACCCTCAGGATACAAACGATTCAGGATGGAAATGGATAAAAACAGCTGGATGTGATCTAGGTCAGGGAAGCATTTTCATTCGAGCATAAATCAGTCCGCTCCCAATAAAGTGGAGACATCAAATCAGTTATGTTATACTGTTGATAGAAGGGCGCTAAAGCAGATTTCTTTGAATAGGCGTCAGAAAGCAAGCTCTACAATTAACTTGGCTATCTATTCCAGCGAATGACGCTCAGGAACGGCTGCTCGTCCCATTAATTCCTCCACAGCGAGGAGTGGATCTTTTTCTGAGAATAATATCTGGAATACTTGCTCAGAAATTGGCATCTCAACACCGGTCTTCTCCATTAACTGATGAACAGATTTGGCAGTGTTAATTCCCTCAGCAACCATTTTCATATCAGCGAGAATCTCCGTCAGTTTGCGCCCTTTGCCAAGCTCAAATCCGACATGCCGATTTCTGCTGTGGCTACTCAGGCAGGTAACAATGAGATCCCCCATTCCGCTGAGACCAGCGAAAGTCTGTTCGGATGCCCCGAGATGTACACCTAATCGGGTCATTTCAAAGAGTCCCCTGGTCAGGAGCGCAGCCAGAGTGTTGTCGCCATAGCCCATACCAGCAAGTATCCCTGCTGCAATAGCTATCACATTTTTGAGGGAACCTCCATATTCAACACCGAGTATATCTGTATTTGTGTAGACTCGAAGCGTCTCAGACATAAATACTGATTGAATCACCTCAGCTGTTGCAACATCGGGACATGCCGCTACGATGGTTGATGGCATCTCCTTAATAATTTCCTCAGCATGGGTTGGACCATACAGGGTTGCAATATTCCCCAGTGGATGATCAGGCAAAGCATTGGCGATAACCTGGCTCATTGTCCTCAGCGTATCATTCTCAATACCCTTTGCAACATTCACTATAATGGTATCGGCAGGGATGAGTCCATGCAACTTTTTCAGTGTAAATCCAACAGTATGGGACGGGATTGCTATCAGGATAATTTCTTTTCCCTTGATACACGCTTCCATATCAAGACTGAATTTTAAGCCCTCAGGAAGTGTGGTCCCTGGCAAATAGTCTGGAAGTTCATGCAGTTCATTGGCTTGATTGAATTCGCTCTCAAGATAGAACCAGACCTCAACTTCATGTCCGTTTTTCATCAATCTAATTGCCAGAGTCATGCCCCAGCTACCTGAACCAATGACAGCTATTTTCATGGATTATATTCCCAATTATAAAAAGAGCTTCTGATGATCATCAGAAGCTCTTAAACATGATTGAATGGGGTCGCTATTCGTATAGAGCGTTGAGTTTGTCCTTATAGCGCTCCTCGACCACCCGTTTTTTGATCTTAAGGGTGGGGGTTAATGTACCATCTTCCACAGAGAATTCCCTGGGTACTAAGATGAATTCCTTGACAGCCTCGTAACTGCTAAAATTCTGCATGACGTCAAGCACTTCGCCTTTAAGCATTTCGTATATTTTTGGGTTTTCGCAAAGCGCTTCTGGATTGGTTTCAGTGATACCGTTCTCAGCAGCCCAGGCCACAACCGCAACGAAATTCGGAACTAAAATAGCTGAAACAAATTTCCGTCGATCACCATGCACCAAAGCCTGTTCAAAATACTTATTCATAATCAGTTTGCTCTCAATGGGCGCGGGAGCAATATTCTTTCCACCAGCGGTTACAATGATATTCTTTTTGCGATCTGTGATTCTCAGATAGCCATCATCGATAATGCCAATATCTCCCGTATGGAACCAACCGTCTTTATTGATGGCCTCTCGCGTTCCAGCTTCATCTTTGTAATAACCATGCATGATGTGGGGACCACGAGACAGGATTTCTCCATCATCAGCAATTTTAATCTCAACACCATCAATGGTTGGACCAACGGTTCCAAAACGAAAATCATGAGGTGGGTTTAGTGTTATTACAGGGGAAGTCTCAGAAAGTCCATAGCCCTCTAAAATGGTTATGCCTGCTGCATCAAAGAACTTACCAATCTCTGCAGCGAGAGGTGCTCCACCACTTGCGAAAAGCTTAAATCTGCTTCCAAGCAGGGCTTGAACTTTGCCGAAGACTAATTTATCTGCCCGTTTTTTGTTCTTTGCCAGCTTAGGCGTGATTGTACCGGCATTTCGGGCTTCAACATAGGCATAACCTGTTTTTACAGCCCAACCTGCAATTTTCCTTTTAATAAAGGAACCTGCTGCAAACTTGGCCTGTACACCTGCATACATTTTCTCATAGAGGCGAGGCACTGACATGGCGACGGTTGGCTCAACTTCCTTGAGGTTTTCGATCACTTTTTCCATGGATTCAGCATATGTGATATTTGCCCCTACATGGGTCCCTACGTAATCGCCAAGTCTTTCAAAACTATGACTTAAAGGCAGGAATGATAAAAATTTATCCTCGTCACTGATGCCAAGCCTGGCATTCGCTGACAGGATATTACTCACAAGATTGCTATGCTTCAACATAACTCCCTTAGGATTCCCCGTCGTTCCACTGGTGTAAATGAGCGTGAGGATATCATCAGGAGATACCTTCCTAGCCTCAGCTTCAAAGTCATAGGCATCAGATGTTGCAGCAAATGCTTTACCTTTTTCCATGAGCTCATCGAAGGAAAGAATATTTTCATCTTCATATGAAAGGGAACTATCGAAATGGACGATGTATTTTAGGGCAGGACACTGGTCCTTAATAAGCATCATTTTATCCATTTGGAGCTTATCCTGGGCGAACACAAGACGGGAGTCTGAATGCGCGACAATGTATTGAACCTGACTGGCGATCAAGGTAGGATAAACGGTTACCGATGTCGCACCGCGCGTAGCTGTAGCATAATCAGAATAAGCCCAGCGTCGGCAATTTGTTGAAAGTATAGCAACATTTTCTTTGGGTTGAATCCCCAGGGCGGCTAACCCATAAGATGCATTTTTAACCATTTCAAAAACTTCTGATCCCTTATCACCGACCCATTCCCCATTGACCTTTTCAGTAAATAATATGTGATCGGGATGACTCTTTGTAACATTCAAAAACATTTCGGCAATCGTTTTAAATTCCACGAGAGCTCCTCCTTATAGAGTTATTTTTTTAATTCTCTAATGATAAACATTTTCGCACAAAAGCACAGCATTTTATTGACACATGCCTCGTCAGAACGTATCATTGCGCGCTTTTAAATAACGCCAGGGTGGCGGAATTGGTAGACGCAGTGGATTCAAAATCCACCGATGGCAACATTGTGGGGGTTCGAGTCCCCCCCCTGGTACTCGACTACGCTCTGAAGGAGTGTAGTCGACCACGTTGAAGCTGAATAACATGAAGCGAAAACGGGTCTCATCACAATCAATCATATAATAGAGCTACGTCGCAGCAGGCATGAGGGCTGAATATGCATTATGTATATATTCTTCAATCCATTTCTCATCCAGATCGCTTCTATACGGGAGCAACCAAAGATATCAACCGCAGACTCGCGGAGCACAATCGTCATGGGTCGGAATACAGCTCCAGGTATAAACCGTGGGTGCTTAAGACATATGTTGCATTTAGTTCAAAAGTCCAGGCAATCTTGTTCGAAAAATATCTAAAAACACCTTCTGGAAGAGCATTTGCAAAGAAACGACTTTGACTACGCTCTGAAGGAGTGTAGTCGACCACGTTGAAGCTGAATAACATGAAGCGAAAACGGGTCTCATCACAATCAATCAAATAATAGAGCTACGTCGCAGCAGGCATGAGGGCTGAATATGCATTATGTATATATTCTTCAATCCATTTCTCATCCAGATCGCTTCTATACGGGAGCAACCAAAGATATCAACCGCAGACTCGCG